>ERZ791920.26-NODE-26-length-249763-cov-6.415505_pt1 | contig 249763 bp, 221 predicted proteins | sample MGYA00510136_ERZ791920 | MGnify/ENA primary metagenome ERZ791920 (study PRJEB30046, sample SAMN00792066) | human gut metagenome | study: EMG produced TPA metagenomics assembly of the A metagenome-wide association study of gut microbiota in type 2...
CTGGCTCACTGATGGAGGCGATGTCTGGCAGCTGCTTGCCCAGCAGATGGCTCAGTGCCCGCTTGGCAACGTCTTTAACGTCAGCGGCCCGCTCCTGCATGTACTTGTTGTCGGTCATGGCGGCCAGAACATTGGCAAAATTGGTCGTTACGTCCGTCATGGCTTCTTCGGCGGAAACGTGCTGGCTTTCGATTTCATCTTTGATCTGACTCTTCATTTCCGGGTCGGACAGAATGGCGATGTGCGCGTCAAAGACTTCCAGTTCCTCATCGCTCAAGCGGCTCTTGGCGTTCTGTTTGATGGTGGCCAATTCCGAGATTGACTGGTCAAAAGCAGCTTCAATGCGCTGATATTCCGTAGCTGGATCATCAATCGTTTTCTTTTCAAAGCTTAAGTCAGGTTTAATAAGGGTGTATGCTTTAGCAATTCCAATACCGTCACTGGCGGCAATTCCTTTAACAGTACGTAACATATCGATTTCTCCATTCAATCAGTTTCTAGATAGCAAAAAGCGATGGATTTACACATCTCGTGTGCCATCCATCGCTTTTCATGCAAAAGAGAGTGAACCTGGGCAATACCAGCCCAAGAAGTGTTTAGATGTAATTAGCTCCAGATGCAGTTGATCTCGTCTTTAAATTCTTGTGCCGCTGCGTGTGGATCCTTAGCTCGGGTAATCGCACGACCCGCGATGAAAGTATATACGTCAACTCCATTGAAAAGCTTCAAGACATCTGGTTTAACGCCACCAGTTACGGAAACCTTAAAGCCCATATCAATCAACTTCTTGACTTCATTCAGATCATGCTCACCCCAGGTTTGACCAGCAAACTTGGCATCACGACTTTGATGATAGACAACTTGATGAATACCATTGTCCAACCACTCTTGCGCCTGTTCTTCAGTCCAGTTTCCATACAGCTCAACTTGAACCTCAATTTCTTTTTGTGCATTGGCCATTGTTGGCGTCGTTGCAGCACAGATGCAGGTCATCCAGTCCGCGCCTGCTTCTTTGCAGACATGGCCGACATGACCGCCCGCATCTGCCGTCTTACAGTCCGCGAGCAGAATCTTGTCAGGGGCCAGGGCTCTAAGTGACTTAACTGCCTTCATCCCTTCTTGATAGATCAGCAACGTACCTGCTTCGACAACATCTACAACATCTACAACCTGACGCGCTACATTGATAGCAGTTGGCAAATCATCAGTATCTAATGCTACTTGCAGTTTTGGCATTGACATATCTTAATACTCCTTTTAACCGTTGACTACTTGTTGAGGAATTTCTTTTCCAGATCAGAAGCCTTGACCTTTTCTTCGACTTCTTGTTGTGACATAACATTCTTAATCCCAATGACCTCACCGCCACGATCTGTAACATCCTTGAACATCTTTACAAACGGCAAGGATGTGAATACAACATCATAGTTGCGAGCAGTTCCTTTTGCCTCAGAAACAGAGGTATGGTCGCACTGAGTAATGTTAAAGCCCATCTTTTCCAATGTCTTCTTAGCAGTACGCATCAGCATCAAACTAGTACCAGAACCGTTAGCACATGCAGTCAAAACTTTCATAATTTTCCTCCTCAAGCAATCAAGCTTGTAATCATTCAGTTAGTCTTTAATATTATTGTATTTAGCTATTCGGCATCACTTTTACCATGCAGCTTCTTCCATGCTTCATAGTCTTTCGTAACCAAGAAATATCCTTCTGGGTCTGCACGGTATTGAAGCTGAGGAATGATGATCAGGATCAAGGCAACTACCGCAATACCTACATAACCAAGGTACTTCATAATTACTGTGAAGAATGGCCATACCGTTGCCCAGTCGAACATGCCAAGGTAGCCACCGTAAGAAGCCATTCCGACCCAAGTTGCAATAAAAGCTGAACCAGCAACTTGAACCAGACCACTGATAAATGGACAGATCATTGCATACTTGTAACCGCCACGGTTGTTGCAGTAAACCCCAATGGCAGCATTGTCAAAGAACAGTGGTATGAATCCAGCTACCACGATCGTTGGCGAGTGCATAATCAGCAGCAATCCAATCATTAAGAATTGTCCCAGTGCTCCGAACATAAAACCAATCGTTGCTGCATTTGGTGAGCCGAACCCAAGCACAGCAGCTACGTCGATACCTGGAACAGAACCCGGCAGCCAGCGATCCGAAATACCAGTAAAGGATTCCGTCAACTCATTAACGAAAGTCCGAACCCCAAGCTGCAGGATAGCAAGATAAACAGCAAACATCAGCGAAGTCTGCAGAATGTAGAAGAAGAAGCTTTGTCCCTTTTCCATAAACCCTGCGTGAATCAAATAGGTTGGTCCCAGAACTACCAAAATAATTCCAAAGAAGAACAGCATCAAGATTGAAGTTGAAACCATATTGTCGTTAAACATCGAGAGGAATCCAGGGAGTTCGATGTCTTCCAAACGTTTATTCTCAACTTTCTTACCCTTCTTAGCTGCTCGTTTGGACAGCCATTCAGATAATTTTGCAAAGAAGAAAATCCCAAACATTTGTTGGTGAGCAATTGCAAAGTCAGCACCATCCGTCAATTCTTGGGTAATTCCAACCGTCAAATTCGAACCAACTGCCCAGTACAGTCCCAAAACAATACTCATTACGATCAGGATTGGCAGCCGTCCCATGTGAGGAAAACAGAAGAGGAACAGCCAGAATGCCGTCGCAGCTTGTTGTACTTGGACGTTACCAGTTGTGAAAACTGAACGCAGCTTCGTATATTTTTGGAAACGAACCAGCAAGATATTAATAATGTAGGCAAACAACAACAGGAGCATCGTGTCGGCAAAGGAGCGACCAAATCGCTTCATAATCCCAACAGTTACCGCATTTTGCCCGAAGTAAGGGTCGATAACCATTGCGTGAAGGTGAAAACGATCTTTTAAGCCAACAATGATTGGTCGAAACGATTGAACCAAACCATTAGAACCCGCTACCAAGATGAAGTATCCGACCGTGGCCTTCAAAAAGCCGGAAATAACTTCATACCACTTTTTCTTTTCCAAAAGATAACCAATCAGAACGATCAGACCGATCATAAATGCTGGCTGTTGGAGGATATTTTGGGCGAAGTAGGTCCAAATTGCCATCAGGAACTTTAATACCGCATCCATACCTGTTCACCTCACATGTTGTGCTTTGCCATGACTTCATGGTAATCATCCATGTTTTTGACTTTCTTCAAGTCTTCTACCATTCCATCTTCCATCAGCATGTCTGCCAATTTGGAAATATTTTTAACATGGGTGTCATGGTCCTTAGCCGCCAGCATAAAGAACAGACGAGCATCTTTTTCGGGGTTGCCTTCTTCAAACGAAACGGTATTTGGCATAATCGTAAAACCAATTCCCGTTCCTAAGACGCCGCTATTTTCTGCTGAGGAGTGTGGCATTGCAACACCAGGTACGATTACAATGTATGGACCATACTTCTTAACGTCTGCAATCACTTGGTCGATATATTCATCTGTTACCAAGTTGTTCTTTTTCATGATCTCACCACTGATACGAATCGCTTCTTCCCAGTTTTGGGGATGTTTATCAGTGATGTTAATCAACCCATTTTCCAAAAAATAACGAAGCATTTTTATTCCTCCTCAACCCACCCTTGCAATGGGCTAACTAATTCTTCTCTTAGGTTTTGAAATCATTCATCCACGCTTTGGCTAAAATGAATTAGAGCAGTTCTGGGAATGGCAGATCAGGGCTGTTCTTGAATGCATCATGGAAGCCACGGTCGTACATGTATTCAAACTTGTCCTTGTCTTGTGGATAGTTGAATTCACCACCGACCTGAAGAATGTATGGCTTGAACTTGTATTGCAGGCGGTACTTCTTACGGTCCCAAAGTGCAATGATGTCTTTAGGATCCGTAAAGAAGTTTGACCAGATATCCCAGTGCATTGGAATTACGACTTTAGTGTTAAGGTCTTCAGCCATCCGAAGCACTTGAGAGTCATCCAGCTTATCAGTGATGCCGCGTGGATTTTCACCATAAGCACAAAAGGCAACGTCAATCTTGTTTTCGTTACCATGTTTTACAAAAGTGTTGGAGAAGTGAGAGTCACCGGCATCGTATAGGTTGCCACCGGAAGTTTCAAACAGGTAGTTAACGGCAATTTTGCTCATATCTTTAGGCATCGTACCGGCCAACTTAACGTTAGGATCGTCTTCCGTAACAAGTTCAGTACGGTCAAATGATTCCAATGCTTTGATCGTTACGGCACCAACCTTAACCTCATCACCAGGCTTAACGACGATGGTCTTTTCTTCGGGAATGCCCCAACTCAGCCATTCATCAACTACGCCTTGAGGACCAATGAATTTAGCGTTTGGACAATTCTTGTTGACACAGGCTGCCGTATAGATATCCAAGTGATCATGGTGCGTGTGCGTTACGCAAAGTGCATCAACATCCTTAACAGAAAATGGATCGATTACGTAAGGACGGTTACGCAGGTTTGGCTGCTGTGCCTCAACACCTGCCATCCGCATCATTTGGTGGCCTTTGCGCATCTTGCCATCGCCATGAGTATGCTTGCCAGTACCATTCCACATATCTACGACAATATTCGTGCCTTCATGCGTCTTAAGCCAAAATCCCATGCATCCTAACCACCAAGTTGCAAATGATCCTTCTGGCACCTGCTTGTTGGCAATCGTTTCGTTAAGGTAGGATCCCCATTCAGGGAAGTTATCTTTAGCGAATGCTTCTGGAGTTACATCATTAACGTTCTTTGCTGAAGCCATAATTAAATTCCTCCTTGGAAAAGCTAAAGTTCTAATTTCTTTACACTTTTATCCTAAGTCTCCGTTAAAGCGTTTACAATACGATTTTATGTTAATTTCTTATTTTTTAAGTTAATTTTCCTTTATATTAGATAAAAATCGCATATATTCAAATGAATAATTCATTTTTAGCTAAAATAAGCCATAGCAGAAACACTTTATATGTTATAATCACATTAAGATACGATTTTATATCATAGGATGCTAATAAAGATGAAGAATTCAACCAAGAACATTCAAGAACGGCAAGAAAAAATCCTCTCTTTTCTTTGCGAAAAAAAAGAAATGTCGATTAGCGAACTCAGCCAAGCATTAAACGTCTCAGAGATGACCATTCGTCGTGATTGCTCAACCCTTTCTCTACGGGGACAAATAAATCAAAAGAAGGGCATCATCACGTATATCGAGCCCAAATCAAAAGATAACCAAAGCTCACTTGAACGAATCAATGCTAGTCTCGGAAGCGAGGCCGCCAAATTCGTTAAAGATGGTGAGATCGTATTTATGAATTCAAGCTCAACCGCTTTGAAGTCATTGCCCAAACTGCTGCAAAAAAAAATCTATATTATGACTAACAATCTCCATGCTGCTGATTACATTTCAGAAAATGACAAAGCTACTTTGCTAATGAGTGGTGGTGATATCGTCAATGATCATCTAATTATGAGCGGCGATATCGCAAAGCAATCATTTTCCAGTATGAGATCCGACTGGGGAATTATTGGCTGCGCTGGACTTAGTCTAGAACATGGCATCTCGACGCCCTATCTTAGAGAAGCCGCAATCAATAAAACCATCATTAAAAATTCTCGCAGATTGATTCTGGTTGCCAACTACAGTAAATTCAATAGTTTTTCCAACTTTACCATTGGGAATATTAAAGATATCGATGTATTGATTACCGATACATTTGCCTCTGGAGAGCTTATTGCAGCTATTCGTCAAGAAGGCATTCAAGTTATCCAAGTTCCCCAGTTATAACAACCCTAGCAAAAAAAGATGAAATCCTAGAAAAGGGTTTCATCTTTTTATAATATCATTATTTTTGAATATATTTTTGATATTTTAGTAAATTTATTATAATTTAAAATACATTTTTAATTATAAAGTATTATTATTCATGTTTGGCATGATCCTTGGAGTGCGCATTATTTTGACCATAATAGGCATTAGCACCGTGCTTGCGGCAGTAGTGCTTGTCCAATAGATACTGCGGCAGCTCCAGGTTTTGACGCGTCAATTGCATGGCATGATAGTCCTCTTCAGCTACGACTTCCAGCACCTTGGCATTGTAGACAGCCTTGTCTGGCGTTGGTCCCCAGGTAAATGGTCCGTGCTGGGAAACCAATGCGGCTGGCGTTGCTTCATAGTCCAAACCGCGTTCTTTAAACGTCCGCACGATCGTCTTGCCCGTGTTGCCTTCGTAGTCTTCTTCGATTTCTTCTTTGGTCAGAGCATCGGCAGCTGGTACGTCGGTGTAGAAAGTATCGGCATGCGTCGTGTTTAAGGCCGGAACATCCATGTTGGCCGCCGCAAACGAAACGGCCCATGGTGAATGCGTGTGGACGATCCCGCCAATCTTTGGGAAGTGGTTGTACAGATAAGTGTGCGTCGGCGTGTCAGAAGATGGATTCATGTCCCCTTCTACAACTTCGCCTTTCAAGTTGACAACGACCATGTCTTCTGGCTTCAGCTCATCGTATGGCACTCCAGATGGCTTGATAACGTACAGACCCTTTTCACGATCGATTCCTGAAACGTTGCCCCACGTAAACGAAACCAGTCCCAGCTTGGGCAGCTGCATGTTGGCTTCATAGACTTCTTGTTTTAATTCTTCGAGCATGTTAGATATCCTCACTTTTTATTTAATTACTTCTTCTTGTTGAATTCCTACTTTATTAAACAAAGCATCAAAGTAGGCTTTAGCAGCTTTAATCTCTGAAACTGGATCCGCATCTTGATTATCGCCGGTCCACATCTCAATCGTGTAGCTGCCATTGTATTGAAGCCGCACCAGCATCCGCAGTAAGCCTTCAAAATCAACGCAGCCTTCGCCAAACGGCACGTTTTTAAACTGTCCTTTAAAGGTTGGCGTAACGGCACGCGTATCCTTTAAATGAACTGCCGCAACCGTGTCGATATCATCTTCAAATTGTGCCGGCACATCGTTTTCAGGCCAAGCGCTCAGATTGCCAAGGTCCGGATAAGCCTGCAGCCAGGGACTTTTAATCTGAGTCTTGTAGTGCGCAATCTTCGTTAATGAATTGATAAATGGATCATCCATCGTTTCAATTGAAAGCATGACCATCTTTTTTGCTGCCATGCTGACACATTTGGCTAAATCCTCAACAAACATTTCGCGTGATTCCATGGTTTTATCTTCATAAAAAACATCGTAGCCAGCCAGCTGAATGTTGCGGATTCCAAGATCCACGGCCAGATCGATCGCTTTTTGCATCATTTCAAGTGACTGCTTGCGAACTGCTGGATCCTTTGAACCCAGCGGATAGCGGCGATGACCAGAAAGCATCAATGTGTTGATTCGACTGTGCGTTCGCCACATTGCATTGCGAAAGTCTTCTCGCTGCTGAGCCGTCCAATCCAGCCGCGCCAACCGCTCATCACTCTCATCAATTGAGAATTCTAAAAAGTTAAAACCTAGTTCGTGGGTCAGATTAAACTTTTCTTCCCAAGATAGATCTTGAGGCAGCGCTTTTTCATAAATTCCCAAAGCATTAATTGTCATAAAAATGTCCCTCCCTCGAGGAATTATGTTATATTTTCATATTAATGAAAGCGATTCACTTATTCAATCGATTTTTATGTTATTTTTGTTGTTTTTTAGTTAATTATGCGATTTAAAACATTTTTAAATCAGCTGATTTAACATAAAAAAGCGACTATTAACTAGCCGCTTTCTCTGAATTGATTGAGATTCCACTTAACTTAAAGTATGGAACACATAAATGATTAATCAATAACGATTTTTGTTAATTTTACTGATTATTTGTTAATTTTGATCAAACAATGTACCAATACCATCTTTTTGCAATAGATCTGCTTACCAAATGCTGACTATTAAAGTAAGCGTTTACAGAAAACACTTGCATGATATAATGTATATATAAATCGCGCTATGAAAGAAGGCTGATTAAAATGGTCGCCAATAAACCCACCATCAAAGACGTTGCTCGTCAAGCCGGGGTTTCAATTGCGACGGTTTCACGAGTGATGGCAAAAAAAGCCAATACCTATACTCCTCAGACTGCCCAACGCGTCTGGGATGCAGCTGCCAAACTGGGCTATCAGAAAAACAGCGCGGCCGCAGAACTGGCGACGCGCTCCAGTGACAAGATTGCCGTAATCGTCAGCAATCCACCAACCAATTTTTCGACTGGAATCTTGGATGGCATGCAGCAGACAGCCCTGGCCCATAATCATCATATTATTATCCTTTATGCCGGCAATCACAGTCCCCAGCTGCTCCACCAAGCGATTAAAGATGCCACGGCCGGTCCGCGCGCCGGTATTCTGCTGATTGGCAGCCAGATTGATCCGCAAAGCTTTAAAATGCTGCAGGATTCACAGCTGCCGGTTAGGCTGGTTTCCAACTACTCTTATGAATTACCGCTACAGTTTATCAGTTCTGATAATACTGAATTGGCTGCTCAAAGCGTTGAATACTTAATTAAAAAAGGCCACCGCCGCATTGGTCTTTTTGGCATTGATCATTCACATACCGGTCTCCAGCGCCGCGCCGGCTATCAAAAGGCCATGTATGAACACCACCTGCCAATTGAACAGGATTGGATTCAATATGGCGATTACAGCTATGAGGCTGGCCAGACCATCATGCAGTACTGGGCTGACCTCAAACTGAGCGCGGTCGTTGCTGCCAGTGATCTGGTTGCAATGGGCATCATGCGTCAGGCCGCGCAGATGGGAATCAAGATACCGCAAGATCTTTCCATCGTCAGCATTGATGGTACCTTTCTTTGCGAGGTTACAGATCCACAACTGACCAGCGTTACCCAGGACTTTTATCAAATCGGCGTTAACAGCGTCTTAGACCTGCTCGGCAATGCTCCTTCTGAACTGGTACCGTTCAAGCTGGTTGAGCGTGGCAGCGTAGCAGAACAGCCAAAATAAAATCGGATTCGCCAATTAACGAACCCGATTTTTTAGTCTTCTTTTTTGCCAAACAAGGCTGCTAGTTTGGCTGCCATGTCCGGATCGAGATTATCCGCCAACGTGCTTTCAGTCTCTGCTTCTTCTTCTTTTTTGACGCTTGTCATCTGTTCAAGCTCATCAGCAACCGCCTGCTCACCTAAGCGAATTGGGTTAATGTCCAATCGTCCGCCGGCTGCATCGGCATGACCGCCGCCTTGATAATAAGTTTCCGCAAACTTTGCCACGTCGACTTTGCCATTGCTGCGCAAAGAAACGCTTTTAGGACTGATTACCAGCGCAGCATCCAGATCCGGCTGCTGTACCAATAGCTCATGCGCGATCTCTGATTTATAATCGCTGGCATAGACGATTCCAAAGCGGTGCCCATCTGCCGTTGCCTCGACCACGTCTTTTAAGTGCGACTTTAAGTACTTGGCCCGCCGTTCGTTCAAGGTTTGAATCAGCAGGTCATTATCTTGACGATACGCCGTCCAGCCTTTGTCAAAAACGCTTTGCACAAAGGCTTCGGAATGATCAAGCGGATAAAACCAGAACAACTGATTGAAGTCATCAGCGGCTTGACGCTCTTTTTCGCTCATATCGGGATCATTTTGCCAATCCCACGTATCATAGGCACGAATCAGCTCCACCAGTTCCGCCAACTGCTGCTGCCGCTCTTGATTCAGCTTAACAAAGCCAGGCAGTGTCTTAAGCCAATCCCATACCAAGCTGGTCGCGCTAGGACTGATTTTTGCATCAGCGGGCTTAACCGTATTGGCCGCAAATTTTTGCCGCAATGCCGCTTCAGTCTCATGGTGGTCAAAAACCAGCCAGTGATTGGCAAACTGCTGATTGAGCTCCTGCATCGTATGCTCGCTGTCTGGCGTCATATCCATAATCCAGACATCCGTTGCTGTGGCTGCTTCAGGACTTTTGAACCAGTAGTCCAGCTCACTGTCGATTCTACCGGCACCGATACTGGTCAGATCAAACTCAGCATCGGGAAACATAACGTCTTGGACCGTCTTGACCAATACTGGGGCCCCAAAGCCATCCAGATCGTTATGCGAAAAAATTTTAATATTGCGCTTAGCCATAACTAACTTCCTTTGTGATTTTGATTTTATTATAACCGATTCAACAGCTAAATAAGCGTTTCGCCAGCAAAACCGACCTGCTTTTTGATTTCAGCATCCCTTGAGCTGATTTAACATCTATAATCTCATGCTTGACAACTGACATGTCCGCTTGGCTTTGCTAAGATGGAATCAGTCAACTTTTAGAAAAGAGGTACTTGTGATGGTCTATGATTATCGTCATGAACTAATCGAACTTTTGAACCATACTGCCAGCGACCCGGAAAGTCTGCTGCAGACCCAGCGCAGTCTTACGATCATCGTCGACCTGCTTAATCAGCTGCAGCCGGTTAAAGAGCCGACGTCTACTGAAAAACAGTCTGCCAAGCCAGGCTATCAGATTCGGCGTAACGTCACTGCCCCAAAGATCTCGCTAGGCCAGCTGATCAATCAGACCGCGGCACCAACGCCTAAGCCGCATGAAACGCCAGCAAAACCGCAAAGCAATAAGCAGCCTGAACGGTCAACGGCTAAAGCAGCTGCCAACCAGGCTTATTTAAGAGACATCCCCGTCACTGCTAAAAACGAAACGCCGACTGAACCGGCAGCTGCACCTGAGCTTTCGGAAGTCGAACTGCTGGCACGCGACAACTGCTATCCCGTCCACCGTCTGTTAAGCGGTGCGGAAATCAATCATCGTTTCTATTCAGAAAGCATTCTGCACAAGCTGCCATTTCCAATCAATGATGGCGATGTCGTACAGCTGGACCGTCAGCGCTTGATCCATGGCAAACTGCCCGTCATCAATCGTGTTACCAATGACCATCTGGCAATCAGCACGACGCCAACCAAAGTTATTGAATATGCCACTTTGGAACCAGTTGCCGGCTCAGATGTCCTGCAGATCAAAAAGACGCTCAAGGGCAATTCGATTCTGGATGAGTCGCATGCCAATACCATCGTGATCGATCCATACAAATATGCCAGTCGGAATCTCAAGCCTGGCATGATCATCGACTTTGCCTACTATGATCACGGCAACGGAATGCGCGATGCCAAGGCTGGCGAGATTCGCTGGATTCACAGTGAGCACGAGTTTGATACGACCAAATCGCCACGCAAGCTGCAGCAGCCCAAAAAAGTTAAAAAGACACGCCACGAATACAGCGACAAGCTTGATTACGACTTAAATCAAAAACGCGTCTTAGTGGTAACTGGGGCCCGTGACCGTGTACAGGATCTTAAAGCCGTCGTTGCCAAGCATCATGGAGTCTTCTACAGTCTGGATGCCTCAATGGAAGAAAACGTCTCCAGCAGCAAGATCAAACGGGCCGTTAAGGATGCCGATCTGATTGTCGTCTGCATCGACCGCATTCATCATCGCATCAGTCAGCTGACCACGCATCATGCCAAGCGCAACGACCGGCCATTTGCGATTGCCGCTACGACCAGCAATACCGCTGTCGAACGCGCCATTTTCCGGGCTCTCAATGGCAACAATGCCTACGAAAGCAGCGGTCAGGACATGGCAAAATACGTCAGTGCCGATTAATCAGCAGCTGCTTATTTTAAAAACCAAAAAGGATGCGCCAAAACCTGACGCATCCTTTTTTATTCGCTTTTATCGTTCTATTCATTGTCCAGCTTGGCAGATACGTCATCAAAACGATCCTTGATATATTTAGCCGAAGCAGCCAGCTTGTCTTTTTCTTCATCAGTCAGATCAAGCTGCAGCTGCCGAACCAGTCCTTGGCGACCAATGATGGCAGGGTAGCCGACATAGGTGCCGTATTCTTCGCGGAAGTTGGAGACTGGCAATTCAGCGTGCGCGTCATTCAAAACGGCCGTAACCAGACGCAGAGCCGCTGCCGCAATCCCAAAGTTGGTGTGCTTCTTGCCATGGAAGACGACATAGCCGCCTGCCCGCACGTCTTCAGCCAATTGATCCAGATCAACATCGTCACGATCCTTAGCCAATTCGGTTACAGGATGACCCATGACCCGTACCTGTGACCAAGCAGAGAATTGCGAGTTGCCGTGTTCACCCAGGTTGTAGCCAGATACCGAGCGCGGATCAACGTCAAACTTTTGACCAACGACTTTTTTCATGCGTGAAGTATCAAGCAGCGTCCCCGTCCCGATTACCTGAGTCTTTGGCAGACCAGTGTACTTTTGGAACAGCGCGGCAATCACGTCACAAGGATTACTGATTGAGACCAGCACGCCATGGAACCCGACTTCTTTTAGTTTAGTACCGACTTCTTTAGCGGCCTTGCTGGTAACCTTCAATTCAACAAATCGATCATGCTTGGCATCGTCATTCTGCACGCCGATACTGCCGACCGCGATCACGACGACATCTGCATCGGCCAGGGCTTCATAGTCGTTGCGCACCACTGTGGTATGAGTTGGCAGATTGGCCGCCGCGTCTTCAAAATCGGTTGCATCCGAATTCAGCTTTAGTTCGTTGGTATCAATCAATACCAGCGTATCCGCCGTCCCTGCTACCAGCATATTGTTAGCCAGCGTTGAACCAACATTTCCTGAACCAATAACACCAACTTTTCGCGTCATAATTACGCACGACCTTTCTAATCTTTTTTTAATCTTTTTAATTTATGACTAAGAATTTAACATTTTTAGATTCAAAGTCAACTCATTTTAAAAAAACTAAATTAAAATAAGATTAATCCTTTTAGACAGCCAGCTTTCAATTAATTTATTTAATAAAAATAAGCAGCCGGCTTAATTATAGCTGACTGCTTATTTGACTATGATTTGCGCAAGCTCAGTTTCTCGACGTTTAAGACCTTATCCAGCCAGCCTTGATAAAAACTTTGCTCGTGGCTGACCAGGATCAGGTTCCCGGGATATTCCTGCAGGGCTTTTTTGAGTCCTTCCTTGGTTTCATCATCCAAATGATTGGTTGGCTCGTCCATGATTAAAAAGTTTGATGGCGTCAGTTCCAAAATGGCCAGCTTAACCTTGGTCTGCTCACCACCAGACAACAACGACAGCGGCTTTTGCGTATTAGCGGCATTGATCCCTGCTTTGGCCAGCTTTTGTCGAATCGTTTTTGGCTGCATGGTTGGAAAAAGATTTTGAATCGTTTCCAGTGGCGTCAGATTAGGTTCATCCCACACCAGATCCTGATCAAAGTAGTTAATCCGTGCTGAAGGCGAAAAAGCAGCCGTCCCTTGCAGTGCTGGGATCTTACCCAGAATCGACTTGATCAAAGTTGACTTGCCGACACCGTTAAACCCGGTAAACAGCAGCTTTTCACCCATCGTCATCGAAAACGTCACGGGTGCGAGCAGCGGATGACCATAACCGACTGACAGCTGATTGACCTTTAAGGCATTGGCAGAACCGGTATTTTCATAAGGAAAGTGAAACGTCGCCTTTAGATTATCAGTTGGCGGATCAATCCGCTTCATCCGGGCCAGCATCTTTTCACGGGATTTGGCCATGGTTGATTTGGAACCCGCCTTGTTTTTGCGAATAAACCGCTCTGCCTTTTCAATGACCTCCTGCTGCTTTTCGTATTCGCGCTCCTGGGTCTCCTTGCGCTCAGCCTTTTGCCGCATTGCCTGCTTAAAACTGCCACGGTACTTGGTGATCTTGCCAAATGCCACGTCACAGATCGTGTTGGTCACGCGTTCCAAAAAATCGTAGTCATGTGAAATAATCATGGCTGCGCCGTCAAAATCATTCAGATATTCAATTAGCCATTCGATGTGCGCGGTGTCCAGATAGTTGGTTGGTTCGTCAAGCAGGATCACGTCTGGATTTTCCAGCAGCATTTTGGCCAAAATAATTTTTGAGCGCTGGCCGCCACTCATTTCGGAAACGACATGGTCCTTACCAATGTCATTTAGCCCCAGCCCATTCATAACGCGCTCAATTTTGGTTTCGACCTCGTAAAAGTCAGCCGCATCCAAACGTTCCTGCAGCCGGCCAGCTCGTTCCAAAAGGCGATCATCCATTTCCGTGGCATATCTTGCATAAAGCTCATTCATCTGCTCATTGATGTCATAAAGCTCTTGAAAAGCCGTATGCAGAAACTGAATCAGCGTCATCCCATGTGGAATATCGACGTATTGATCCAAATAGCCGATCTTGGTGTTTTTCTGCCACTTGATATCGCCCGCGACCGGCAGCTCCTTGCCAATCAGGATTTTAATCAAAGTTGACTTGCCGGCCCCGTTTTGACCAACGATCCCCATATGCTCATGTTTTTCCAATTGAAAGCTGGCATCTTCATAAAGCTTCTTATCGGCAAAGCTCATCGTCAGGTTTCTAACATCCAAAACCGCCATTTTCTCTCTCCTCATCTAATTTCAAAAATAAACAACGTGCTTTTCATGTTAGCACAGACTTTGCTTGCCCTTCAATTGGCAGCGGTAGGCTTCTGAGACATTGAAAATATTTATCAGTGCTAAGATAGAGTTGTTGTATTGTTGCAGAATCTAAAAAGAAGGCATTTCATGGAAATTTTGACAATCTTAGGCAGTCCCCACGATCCTGCCGTTTCAACGATCTTAGCACATCAATTGATCAAAGGAGCCCAGGCAGCAGCCAACCACGTTACGATTTTTGACGCCGGCCATCACCCTTTGGCTCCCGTTAAAATGGATGCCGACAATCACTTATTGCCAGGTGATGCCGTAACTGAACGACTGCTTGATCAAATGGTAGCCGCTGATCTGATCGTTTTTGCCACGCCAATGTTTTATTATGGCATGTCCTCACAGATGAAGGCCGTCATTGATCATATGGGCGAGCGTGATGAGCAGCTGCATGATGACAAACAGGCCATTTTGGTTGCCAGCGCGCCGCATAATGATTTTGACCCGCTAAAGTCTGAATTCAAAGCGATTTTTGATCACCTGGGCTGGAAGTTTGCTGGACAGGTCTTAGCTGGCAAGGAAACCACACCACATCATCTAAGATTTTATCCCGACCTGGCCTACGAGCTGGGCAAAAGTCTTAACTAAATCGCAAGTAGGCCTGCAGCAGTTCTGTCAGTCATTCCAGCCGTTAAGTCAATTGATGACGGTCTTTTGTCTCTGCCAGGTTCAAAATGACTTCATATTTTTTTCAAATAGTCTTCACTGTCCCATCATTTTGTCTTGTTAAATTAAAAACCGTGCGGAATTTCGCACAACTGAGCAAAAAACAAAAACATGGAGTGATTACTATCAAGAAAAAAGCAGCTAAGGCCTTAATTGCTGCCGTGGGTGCTGCCGGAGCCATGACCGCCGCGCAGACGACTGTCCATGCTGATACTACGGTTACCGTAGCTTCGGGCGACACGATCTGGGCCTATGCACAGCAATACAAGACCACGGTTTCTTCAATCGTTTCGGCAAACTCGCTTTCCAATCCGGATCTGATCTTCCCTGGTCAGCGGATTACGATTCCAGAAACGACCATCAATCGACAAAAGAACAGCCAGCGTCAGACGACTAAGACTACGACGGCCAGTTCCACGGCTGGTTTCGTCAGCGCCAGCGTTTTTGCTGATTCAAGCACCAGCTCAAGTTCAGCGGCAATTGCTTCCAGTGCTTTAGATACTGCCAGTCAAGCCGCTGCCTCAACAACGGCTTCGAGTGATGCTGCAGCTGACACCCAAACGACCAGCACAGTATCAGCTCAGTCTGCTGATTCAGAATCCGTTCAATCGGCTTCGTCAGCTAATGAGAATACTGCTGCCGCGACCGGCTCAACTGAAGCAACAACTACTGCAACGCCGGCAGCCGCAACAACCGAATCAGCAGCCAGCACGGCATCTTCAGCCACCTATGAGTCCAACTCAGCCGCTGCCAATGCCGCAATGGCCAACTACACGATTACCTATGGCTTAACGGATGCCGCCAGTGCCAGCGCAAGCACCACTTCAACGGCATCAACCAGCCACGTGGCAGCTGGTCAGGGACTGGCAACCGCGCAGTCAATGATTGGCGTTCCTTACGTCTGGGGTGGCAATACGCCAAGCGGTTTTGACTGTTCCGGACTGGTTCAGTACTCCTATGGTCTGTCCAGCAGCTATCGCACGACGACCCAACAGGCAACGCTGGGAACTCACTACTATGATGTTGAAAACGCACCCGCGGGAGCTCTCTACTTCTGGGGAACCGATTCAGCACCATACCACGTTGCAATCGCAGAAGGAAACGGCAACTACATTCAAGCGCCAACTCCTGGTCAAAACGTGCAAGAAGGCAATATTCAATATTACCGTCCTAACTACTACATCGTTATGCAGTAGCTTTAAAACTTATCAACATTCTTATCAACTTAACGCTTAAGACAAGCTCTTAAGCAAAAGGCGCTCGATCGCATCATCCGCGAACGGGCGTCTTTTAGTTTTCTTCTAGAATTGCTTGGGCCGCGTGCCAAGCCAGGGCCGCACATTTGATTCGAGCCGGAAACTGCGCCACGCTGCCCAGAATCGCGGCGTCTTGCAGCTGTTTCTGGGCCTGGGCACTGATTTTTTGACCGATAATCAGATTCGAAAAAGCCTGAATCAGCTGTTGGGCGTCTGACACCGATTTGCCAATCAAAACATCGCCCATCATACTGGCTGAGGCTTGCGAAATCGTACACCCGCTGCCGGTAAACTTAAGGTCGCTGATCTTGTCGTCATCGATTCTGACTGTCAGATTGATGGTATCGCCGCAGGTTGGATTATGCAGCGTGGTCTGCGCGGTTGCGTCCGGCAGTTTTCCTTGGTGATGCGGGTGGCTGGCATGTGCTAAAACCAACGTGCGATATAAATAATTAAGCTTGCTCAAACCCATTTTCAAAAAACTCCTTTGTGGCCTTAATCGCATCAACCAAACGGTCAACGTCTTTTTGATCATTATACAGGTAAAAACTGGCCCGCAGAGTCGCATTGACCCCCAGATAATCCATCAAAGGCTGCGCGCAGTGATGACCGGCACGAATGGCTACCCCTTCCAGATCAAGAGCCGTCGCCGCGTCATGAGGGTGAATGCCAGCCAGATTAAACGCCAAGACACCAGTATGCCGATCTTGTGGGCCATAAAGCGTCAAGCCATCAATTGCCAACAGTTTAGGAATCGCGTAAGCAGCCAGTTCTTGTTCATGTTCCGCAATCGCTTGCATACCAAACTGACTTAAATAATCAATCGCGGCGCCTAAGGCAATCGCACCGCTGATGTTGGGCGTACCGGCTTCCAAGCGCCAGGGAACCGGTTTAAAAGTGGCCGTCTGCTGAGTAACCTGATCAATCATCTCGCCGCCAAACTGACTGGGGCAGATCCGATTCAGCCAGGACGTTTTCCCATACAAGACGCCGATCCCAGTTGGCGCCATCATCTTATGACCGGAAAAAGCATAAAAATCAGCGTCCAGCTCTTGAACGTCAACTGGCAGATGCGGCGCGGCCTGGGCTCCGTCAACGACCAGGCAGGCACCAACTTGATGCGCCATGGCACTGATTTTTAAAATGGGATTTACCACGCCTAAAACGTTTGAAACATGGGCTACGGCTACTATTTTAGCCCGTGAATCGATTTTGCGCGCAGCATCGTTAAGATCCAGCTCCTGGCGATCATTTAAGCCGATCAGCCTTAGCTCAGCCCCAGTTCGCTTAGCCAGCTGCTGCCAGGGAACCAGATTGCTGTGATGCTCCATTATCGTCACTACGATCGCGTCATTTGGCTTAATCAGCTCACTCAGTCCCTGCGCGATCCAATTAATACTTTCCGTTGTTGAACGCGTAAAGACGATTTCTTCAGCTTGCTTGGCATTGATAAAGGCGGCGGTTTTTTGCCGGGCCGTCTCATAGGCTGCAGTTGCCCGCTGCGCCAGCGTATGCGTGCCCCGATGAACGTTGGCATGATCGTGCTGGTAGTAGTGCTCAATCGCCTTTAAAACCGGTGTCGGCATCTGAGCCGTCGCCGCGCTGTCCAGATAGGTCAATGGCTCATCGTTAACTCGCTGCTTAAGAATGGGAAAATCTTGTTTAATACTTTCAATATCCACTTGGCTCGCCTTCTTCTAAGAAAAAACTCATAAAAATCTAACTTTTAGTTGACAAAAGATCGTGACACTGATTATACTTTAAAACAATCAAACACGCGAAAGGAGATAAGCAAATGAGTTACAACCGCATCCAACTTAATATTCGTTGGCAAAGCCGGTAGCTCAGATCGCACGGAATGCGGTCTGGGAAGTCAGATCCATTCTGTGCCGGCTTATTTCATAATGCAAGCCTGCATGGAACCACATGCGGGCTTTTTAATTTCCCAGGAGGAGGCCTGCAGACTGGCTTCCTCTTTTTATTTTATCAAGCAGCAATTATTCAAAAGGTTTCGGAAAGGTGGCAAAAAGCCATGAAAAGAATGTATACCGTAATCGCCATTTTACTTGCCTTTCTTGGGGTCGCCTACTTCAATGAAAATGGCGGCATCGTCAAACAGGCCAAGCCCAAAGTCGGGGTCTTAACCTTGATGCACCATCCCGCATTGGATCAGATCTACAAAGGCTTTGTCCATGGTCTGGCCGAAGAAGGCTATCACAATGGCAAAAACATTACGATCGACTATCAAAATGCCAATGGTGATCAAAGCAACTTAAAAACCATGGCCAACAAACTGGTCAATGAAAACTCAACCGTCCTTTTTGGGATTACCACGCCAGCTTCCCAAGCACTGGCCAACTCAACCAAAAAGATTCCAATCGTCTTAGGTGCCGTAACCAATCCCCAAGGAGCCGGTCTCGTCAAGAACAACAAGCGTCCTGGCGGCAACGTCACCGGGATTTCCGATCAGGCACCGGTCAAGGAACAACTGCAGCTGGTCCACAAATTTATGCCGCACGCCAAGACGTTAGGGATCATCTACACTTCCAGCGACAGTTCCGCCGTCACTGAATATAAGGAATTCATGAAATATGCCAAGCAGATGCATTTAAATCTGAAGGCATACTCGATTTCCAACAGCAATGACTTAAATCAAGTCTCACAACAAATGCTGAGCGAAGTTGACGCTGTAATCGTACCAACTGACAACACGATTGCCGGCGCGATGCAGACACTGGTCAAAAATGCCAATGCCGTCAACAAGCCCGTTTTCCCAGCTGTCGACACGATGGTTAAGCAAGGCGGGGTCGCTACCTACAGCATCAATCAATACAAGCTGGGCGTTGAAGGCGGTAAGTTGACGGCCGATATTCTAAAGGGCAAGAAGAAGCCATCCACGACTGCCATTAAGTACATCCGTCATGGCGAGCCGGTCTTGAACCTAAAGCAGGCGCGCAAGTTGGGCTTGCACGTTCCAGCCAGTTTCCAGCGTGAAGCCGAAAAATATGGGGAGGTAATCAAATGAATCTGATCGTATCCGCAATTGGCCAGGGCCTGTTATGGGCACTGCTGGGGTTGGGCCTTTACCTGACCTTCCGCATCTTGAATCTCGCCGATATGACGGTTGAAGGCACGTTTCCATTAGGGGCTGCCGTAGCCGTTACTGCAATTACGCATGGTTTTTCACCATTGGCAGCAACCCTTTTGGCATTTGGCGCCGGTATGCTGGCTGGGCTGGTAACCGGGCTGCTGTACACTAAAGGCAAGATTCCATTCCTGCTGGCTGGGATTCTGACGATGACGGCCACCTATTCTGTTAACCTGCGCATTATGGGTAAGTCGAACATCTCACTGCTGGGCCAAAAGACACTTTTTTCTGGATCGTTTATGACCTCGCTGCCGCAGTATTTTGACAGCGTCGTCTTGGGCATGATCGTAATCGTCATTATCACGCTCCTGCTGATCTTTTTCTTGGACACCGACTATGGCCAGTCATTTATCGCAACCGGCGACAATCCTGTAATGGCTAAATCACTGGGGATCCATACCGATGCCACGATCAACGTTGGTCTTATGATTTCTAATGGACTGGTTGGACTTTGCGGCGCGCTGGTTGCTCAAAACAATGGCTATGCCGATGTCAACATGGGGATTGGAACCATCGTAATCGCCCTGGCTTCAATCATCATCGGCGAAGTTGCCTTTGGCGAGCTGACACTGTCGCAGCGACTGGTTGCCGTAACCTTGGGAAGCATCATCTACCGCTTGATTCTGCTGGCAGTCCTGCAGCTGGGATTCAGTGCCAACGACCTCAACTTAATCTCTTCAATCGTCTTGGCATTGTGCATGATGCTGCCGCAGCTGGACAAGCTATTCCACATTCGCAAGCCGTTCTTTAAGGGGGTCCAAACCAATGACTGAACCAATGCTTGAGCTAAAAAACGTCAAAACAATCGTCAATCCAGGAACTGCCAACGAAACCACGATTTTAAAGGGCATCAATCTAACCATCAACGACGGCGACTTCATTACCATCGTTGGGACGAACGGTGCTGGTAAATCGACTCTTTTCAATGTTATCGGCGGCAATCTTAAAGCCGACGCTGGGCAGATTTTTCATGCCGGCGCTGATATTACCAAAACGACCGAAGAACAGCGCACCACTTTTTTAGCCCGCGTTTTTCAAGATCCTAAGCTGGGAACGGCACCCCGGATGACGGTTGCTGAAAATATGCTGCTGGCTTCCAAGCGTGGCGAAAAACGTCGCCTGATGCCGCGCCGTTTGAAGCAGCGAATGGCAGAATTTACCAAGCTGGCTGCTCAAATGAACAATGGCTTGGAAAATCGTATGACTACGCCAACCGGAGCACTTTCCGGCGGGCAAAGGCAGGCCTTGAGCTTTTTGATGGCTACGCTCAAGCGACCAGACATTCTGCTGCTTGATGAGCATACCGCCGCCTTGGATCCACACACGGCACGAAATCTGCTGCACGCTACCAATCAGCGCATCACTGAGGATCATCTGACGGCATTGATGATCACTCATCATATGGAAGATGCTCTCAAATACGGCAACCGACTGATCGTTTTAAAAGATGGCCAGATTAAAGCCGATTATAACGCAGCTGAAAAGGCTCAATTAACGGTTGATGATCTGTATGCCTACTTTGAAATGTAAAACAACGGCATTCAAAAAGACATTCCGCACCACTACGGAATGTCTTTTTAGTCAGCATCATTAAAAATCTACCTCATCAGGTTTGGCACATTGCCCACCAAGATTTGGCAACGCCTGAATCATCTGCATTTCAGACTCTGAAAGCGCAAAGTCAAAGATTTCCATATTTTGTGCCGAGCGTTCACGATGAACCGACTTTGGCAGTGGCAAAACGCCTTGCTGCAATTCCCAGCGCAACGCAACCTGAGCCGTTGACTTGCCATGCGCCTTGGCAATTTCTTTCATCGTATCGTTACCTAACACTTTAGCTCCCTGACCGCCTAATGGACCCCAGCCTTCAACCAGAATATCCTGTTCCTGCAGCCACTGAACTGTTTCTGTCTGCGGCCAGCCGGGATGAACCTCAATCTGGTCGACCATTGGCTTGATTTTAGCCGTTTTCATCAAAGCCTTAATGTGATGTGGCAAAAAATTCGAAACACCAATTGCCCGAATTCTGCCTTCATTGTAAAGATCTTCCATCGCCCGCCAGGTTTCAGCATTCAGCTTTTCGGCATCCTGACCAAACTGTTTTTCGTTGGCTGGCCAATGAATCAAATAAAGATCCAGATAATCAAGTTTTAACCGATCCAAGGTGGCTTGAAAGGCGGCTTTCGTTTTTTCATAGCCACGCTCAGTATTCCAAAGCTTGCTGGTAACGAAAAGCTCTTCACGCGCAACGCCTGAAGCAGCAATTCCTTGGCCTACGCCAACTTCATTTTCATAGACCGCGGCCGTATCAATGTGCCGATAGCCCAATTCAATTGCATCCATAACTGACTGTTTGGCTACTGATTCCGGCGTTCTAAACGTCCCATAACCGACACATGGAATTTCAACGCCATTGTTTAAGTGCCGCATCGAAGTAACGCTTGTGAAATGATTGTCCATTATGATCCTTCTTTCATTCATTTTACATCTAACAATTTGTAAGCATATTATAAAATTAGAATTAAGCAATGTACAATAACGCACTTTTTAGTAACCGTGAACAGGAGACTTTTTATGACTGATGCAATCAGAGAAAATACTCTTAAAAAATTACGCCAAAAGGATTTTGACTGCGCCAAAGAATACACTTTGGCCATGTTTTCCGGCAAATACAAGCTGTTGATCATCTGCAGTCTTTATCATAATGACGCAATGCGTTTTAATGAGCTGCAGCGGCTTTCTGAACACGCTACGCACAAGATGATGACGCAACAGCTAAAAGAGATGATCAAGGATGGGCTGATCTCACGTCATGAACAGCTGATCAGCCATCGCAAAGCAGTCTTTTACCAGCTTACGAGTACTGGCGAAAGCTTGATGCCAATTATCGATGCCATGTGCCAATGGGGTGAAAAGCGTCTGCAGGATTTAAAATTAGATATTGAATTTTGCTCAGACTAATCCAACAGCCGCCGCTCAATATTGAGCAGCGGCTGTTTTAAACTACTAAAGCATTGATTCTTACTGTTTTTTGAAATGTGGTCGATTCTTTTGCCACATCAAAACAGCCAGCAGCAACGTCAAAACATCAGACGCGGCTTGAGCTGAAACGATTCCCCAATAACCAAACAGATGATGCAGAACTATGATGCAGACTAAAAAAATCAAGCCTTGCCGTGATACTGACAGCCAAAATGCCGGGACTGCCTTACCCATTGACTGAAACATCGTCGTAAATACCAAAATACAGCCGCCCAGCGTCGTCGAACTGGCCAGCCAGCGAATCATGGTCGTACCTTCACTGATCACGGTCTGGTCCTGCATAAATAAACGAATGATCAAAGGAGCCGCCAGCATCATCAAAAGCGTTGCCACGACACCAAAAACAACGACGACCAATATATCAAAACGCACGGCTTCATTAAACCGTTTCTGATTTTTGGCACCATACGTATAACCAATCAGCGGCTGGGCACCAAACGCAAAGCCAACCATCACCATAAAGATAATAGTATTAATCTTGGTAGCAATCCCCATCGCCGCTACGCTGGTCGAACCATAGCCAATCAAATAGCGATTCGTCAGGGCCATTGAAAACATAACCATAATATTGGTAATCGAGGCCGGAATCCCAATTGAGTAGATTTCTTTTTGCAGCGTTGGACTTAATCTGGTTTCATGAATCGAGGTCGTCAGTTTTTGGCTTTTGGTATTCAAATAATAAATCATCAAGACATCGCCAATGATATTGCTGACGACAGTGGCCAATGCCGAACCCGCAGCCCCTAGTCCACAAGGGAAGATAAAGATCGGATTCAAAATGATGTTAAAAATCGTTCCCACCATGCTGGCCGTCATAGACTGAACGGCCAATCCCTCAGTTCTTAAAATATTGGTTGGTGTCAGGCCGAAAACGATAAATGGCGCGCCAAACGCAATTACCAGATAGTATTCCCGCGCGTATTGCCAAGTAGCCGTGGTCGCTCCCAATAGATGCAGAATCGGCGTCTGAAAGGCCACCATGATGATCGTCATCAAGATTCCTACAATAATCGATACGTAAAAACAATAACCTGAAGCCAGGCGTGCCTCATGATCGCGCTTTTCACCAAACAGCCGCGAAATCAATGAGCTGCCCCCCAAGCCAAAAATATCACCAATCGCAACCAACAGACTGAAAACCGGTGCGCCTTGCGAGACACCCGCTACCAGATCTGGATTTTGGGTCTTGGAGACAAAGAACGTATCCACCAGATTATAGATAATAATAACGGCTGAACTTAAAACCACTGGCATTGCCAACGTAAAATAGGCTTTTTTAATGGAAGAACGCTCAAAAAGCTGATCCATTTTTCTACTCCCTTCTTTAAAAACAATCTTGATTATTTTAGATGATCATTAATTGATCAACAATCTTTTTCATATTGGTCTATTCCATATTTTAGTTGAAAAACGTTAGCAATGAAGCGTTTTCATCATTTTTTAAGTTTGCGTGGTCTAATAAATTTGTTTAATTTTTCAGAATTAAACTTAAGCTATTGTTTTTGAAAAAGAATTGGTCTAAATTAATTGCCATTAAGAAAATGATTAGGGCTTTGAGAATTGGAGATGGCAATAATGAGTACAGCAAACACTTTATTCGTAATGATTGCCAGTATTCTGGTGTTCTTAATGACACCAGGGCTGGCGTTTTTCTATGGTGGCTTGGTAAGCAGCCGCAACATCGTCAACACATTTATGTCGGTTTTTTTCGTCTGTGGTCTATCTGTCCTGCTTTGGGTCGCAGTTGGCTGGTCACTTTCATTCAGCGGTAATGGCGCCATTGTTGGCAACCTGCACCAATTGATGATGCATGGCACTAACTTAAAGCAGCTGACGACTGGCAAAATTCCGGTTGGCATCTTCTCAATCTTTGAAATGATGTTTGCATTGATCACGCCAGCATTGTTTGTGGGCGCAATCGTTGGCCGAGTTCGTTTTAAGTTTTTAACCTTCTTTATCATCTGTTGGTCGATTTTGATCTACTATCCATTGGTACACCTGGTCTGGGGCGGCGGTCTGCTGTCCAAGCTGGGCACGCTTGACTTTGCTGGTGGGACTGTCGTTCATATCAACGCTGGCGTCACGGCCTTGGTACTTTCTGCTATGATTGGGCCGCGTCTGCACACCAAAGAGTCGGATGGTCCTGCTGATCGGTCCTGGGTTCTGTTGGGTACGACCCTGCTTTGGATTGGCTGGGATGGCTTCAACGCGGGTTCCGCGCTAGCCGTCAACAGTATTGCCATGCAGGCTTTCCTAACGACGACAGTTGCTGCCGCTGCGGCCATGGTTACTTGGCAATTACTGGAGATCTACACTGAAGGACACACGACTTTAGTTGGTACCTGTACCGGCGTCTTGTGTGGGCTCGTCGGCATCACGCCAGCCTGTGGCTACGTTACCTTGACCGGAGCTTTGATTATTGGGATCGGTTCAAGCTTGATCAGTGGCTGGTTCATCACCAAGATCAAGCCGCGTCTAAAAATCGATGACACACTGGATGCTTTTGGCTGTCACGGAGTCAGCGGCATCTGGGGAAGCATCGCGACTGGTCTTTTTGCTACTCACACCATCAACCCTGCCGTTACTCACGATGGCCTGCTGATGGGTGGCGGCTTTACGCAGTTTAGCATTCAAACGTTGGCAACCTTGATCACAATTGTCGCAACTGCAGTAATGGTCTGGGCAATCGTGAAAGTATTGGGTCACTTTATGACGATTCGGGTTTCTGCTCGTGAAGAAGGACGTGGCCTGGACATCAGTGAACACCATGAATTGATTGGCTCATTGGCGAATCCTCAGCTCTAACCGCTTATCTGAATAATTGAATCTGCTGCACTCGATAATATAAATATAAAAAGGGCAATCCCGCGTTGGCGAGATTGTCCTTTTACGTTATGCGTTAACTGAAAATTCAATGCTAGTGTTCTTGAACTTCTTCAGGGTGTGCCTTTTCGTAGCGATGTTCATTCCAGAAGTAGATCGTGATGATCGCAAAGCAGATAGCTGGCACGATGAAGGAGAACTGCATGGAGCCGGAAAGGTCGGATACCCGTCCTTGAATGGCTGGCACGATGGCACCACCGATCAGGGACATAACGATGAAGGCACCACCAGTTTCGGTGTACTTCTTTTCGTGAATCTGGTCCAGCGTGTGAGCGTAGATCGTTGGCCATTCAGGACCGAAGAAGAAGCTCGTCGCAATGGCTGCGTAAACGGCCGTCGCGTTTGGAACCGTAAAGGCAATTACCAGGCAAACCATCCCAAGAGCAGAGAACCAGGTCAGCACCTTGGTAATCGAGTAGCGGTTCATGAACCAGTTGGCAACCAGCTTGCCGACGAACCAGGCAACGTAGCTGTAGATCATAAACGTTGAGGCTTCAGAGTCGGAAATGCCGTGCATAACTTTCAGTGCCAGCCGGATGGTAAATGACCAAACCGTCGTCTGCATGCCGGCGTAGACGAACTGTGCACCGACACCCATCATAAAGCGCTTGTTGTGCGTCAGGTAGTGAATCGTCTCGCCCAAGGATGGCTGTGCTTCCTGGCCTTCTGCGCCCGTTCCTGCCGTGGCCTTGGCGCGAGGCATCTTGGTCAGCAGCAGGACAATGAAGATCACGATTAAAATTGCAAGGATGAATTTGTATGGACGCAGCGTCAGTTGAAGCATGTGCAGGTTGTAGGCGTGGGCTTCGGCCTTGCTCATGTGAGCGACCTTGTCAGCCAGGTTGCCGCCTTCACCAAAGATCAAGTACTTGCCTAAGACGATCCCCAAGATGTCACCCAGCGGCGTCAGCGTTTGCGCAAAGTTCAGACGCTGGTTGGCCGTGTTGCGGGGACCCATCATTGAGGCGTAGGTGTCACAGGACGTTTCCAAAAAGCTCAGCCCAACGGCAATGGCAAAGATGGCTACCAAGAACACGCTGTAGGTGGCAATTCGGGATGCCGGGAAGAACAGCGAGCAGCCGATGATGTAAAACATCAGGCCGACCAGAATGGCCACCTTGTAGCTGGCCTTCTTAACGATCCGCGATGCCGGGATGGCCATCAGGAAGTAACCGCCGTAGAAGGCTGACTGAACGAAGGCCGTAGCCGTGTCGTTCAGCGTAAAGACCGTCTTGAACTGTGTGATCAGAATGTCGTTCAGACTGGCTGCCGCGCCCCAGAGCGGGAAGATCAGGCAGACCAGCAGGAACTGAAACATTGGCGTCTTGTCAAGGTAGCCGTCTGGCAGCTGCAGCCAGCTTTGGCCCTTGTCAGAATTCTTACTGTTTTGCATGGCTCACACCTCGCTAGAACGTAACGCCGGATTCAAGAATAATGTTGGAGTAAGGCGTCATCTCACCCGTGCGGATGAAGGCGTGCGTCTTGGCCAGATTCTTCTTTAAATCACTGTGAGGCATGAATTCGATCTCAACATCAGGCAAAGCCTTTTTGATGTTTTCCAGCTGTTCTGGATTTTGATCCTTGATTTCATCGGCAAGGAAGATCTTTTCAACCTTCATTTCCTTTAAGACGTTGTTCAAAACATCCATAAAGCTTGGCAGCTGCTTGTCGAGCGCCAGATCGATCTTCTTGGTTCCCATTGGTACCGGCATGCCGGCATCGCCAATCGACAGCCAGTCCATGTGGCCCATGTTGGCAACGACGGCAGACACTTCAGAGTTGATAATTCCAGTTTTTTTCATGATCAAAATCTCCTAATTCCTATTTTTATTGCTGCGAACGTTCAGCCGCGATTATTCGGCAAGTGCGGCTTTGACTTCTTCACTCGTTGGGATCGATGGCATAGCGCCCATCTTTTGAACGGTCAGGCTGGAAGCACGCTGCGCGTAGACCAGAGCATCGGCAACATTGCTCAAGTCATCGTCCAGCTGGGAGGCCAAAGCACCGATGAACGTATCACCGGCAGCCGTCGTATCAACGGCCTTGACCTTAAATGCTGGCACCATTCCGTGACCGTGTGGCGTGCAGTAGAAGACCCCTTTTGAGCCCAACGTGATCAACAGATTCTTAACGCCTTGTTGTTTAAACCATTCCGCGGATTTAAGCATGGAGTCTTCATCCGTAATCTTGATTCCTGTCAAAACAAAGCTTTCGCTGTCGTTAGGAATTACGACGTCCGTGTATTGCAGCAGCTCTGGTAAAATTTCATGAGCTGGCGCTGGGTTCAAAATCGTCGTTACGCCGTGTTCCTTGGCTTGCTTGAATGCTTCTACGGTAACTGCTTGCGGCGTTTCAAACTGACTGATCAGAAAGTCGATTTCTTCAAAGACTGAATCGGCATTTTTCAAAACCTCAGTCGTCATTGCTTGGTTGGCACCACCATAAACCATGATGTCGTTTTGTCCTTCGGCATCAAGCGTAATCAAAGCCGTTCCCGTACCATGCAGCTCATCAATTCCAATCAGCTTGGTATCGATATGGTCTTCTTGCAAGGCCTCACGCATGAACTTACCTTCGTTGTCAGCGCCAACCATTCCGATAAACCAGGTCTTGGCACCAGACCGCGCAGCCGCAACTGCTTGGTTGGCACCCTTACCGCCAGGAGCGGAACTCTTGGAACCTGCCGAGATCGTCTCACCAGGCATTGGGAAACGCTGTACGTGGTAGGTAGTATCAACGTTGATACTACCTAAAACCGCAATTTTCTTAGCCATTTGCTTCCTCCTATGATCTCCACTGTAAAACGTTTTTGTAAATCGTTTTATGAAAAATTCAACGTTGTTAATTTAACACGATTTGAAATCGTTTGCAACCCCTCTGCGAAAAATTAATTTATGAATTTTACTAATGTAAGCGATGAAAACGGCGCCATGTCAAACGTTTTCCCAAATCAAATTTTTAGTAAAAAAAGATCCAACTCAGTCAAAACGAGTCGGATCTTTTTTATTTATTATGCATTATTCGGCGACTTTACGCGCAAAATAATGTGCCAAGCGATCTTTAGGATAGATGCCGGTTACTTTTTCCTTAGCTACGCCATTGCGAAAAAGCACCAGACTAGGAACACTCATCACTTTATAGCGTTCCGCGATTGCTTGTTGATGATCAACGTTAAATTTAACGAATTTGATTTGACCTTCAAATTCTTTTTCAAGTTCTGCCATAATTGGTTCCATCATTTTGCATGGACCACACCATGGTGCCCAGAAATCAACTATCGTCAGTGGTCCTTGAATCAATTCGTCAAAATTTTCGACGGTTGCTGCTTGTGCCATTGCCTACTCCTTTTTATCAGCTGCCTGCGCATGCTTTTTGCGCCGTACCAAGTGCACGATAATCGTAATGACGAAAACGGCCAGGACAAAGATCCCAAAAGCACTTGATGGAATCTCAATATCAATTGCAGGAATCGATAAGAACAGCTTAATGGCAACAAACAGAATCAAGATATACGCCATTGGCTCCAATTCTGGAATCTTGTTCATCAAGCGCATAATCACTTCGGCAATTCCCCGCATACAGATAATACCAATCAATCCACCGATCAAAACGATCACTGGGTTGCTTGAAATTGCCAGTGAAGCCAACACAGAATCAACGGAAAATATGATGTCCATGAACTCAATTTGAGCAACGACCCACCAGAAGCGCTTCCGACCAGTCAGGCCTTTACGATTGGCCTTGGGACTGGCCTGCTTGCTGCGCCGTTTCGGGTTGCCCTGAAACTTATAGCGGAAGAAGCGGTAAACCAGATATATCAGGTAGGCAGCCCCGATGACCTTGATTTCCCAGAAATGGATCAGGTAGACGCCAAGCCCAATAATCAAGAAACGGAAGATATAAGATCCCCAAATCCCGTAAAACAGAGATTCCTCTTGTTCTTTAAGCGTCGGCAAAACCCGTGTCTGAGCTGCTAAGACCACCGCGTTGTCCACGGATAACAGACATTCGATCAATACCAGTGAAAGGATGATCAGCCAATCCTGACTTGAAGTTATCACAGCTTCCCAGTTGTGCAAGTCGAAGAACGGTCCGTAAAGCTTAGTTAAAAGTGACAATGAACTCCTCCTTATCTATTTGTTGTCTCTTTATTTGTATTTTAACAAAATTTGTTTGAATTCGTCATCTATTGGTGCCTGAATTGTTTCAATTTTTTCAGTAAATGGTAAAACCAGCTGCTGCTTAATGCCATGCAGCATCATTCGCGAAGCTTCAATCGTGCCATACAGCGGATCTCCGATGATTGGATGACCGCTGTAAGCCAGGTGAACTCTTAATTGGTGAGTCCGACCGGTTGCCAATTGCAGTCTGACCAGCGTGGCGTTTTTACCGCGCCAGGCAACCTGGTAGTAGGTCAGTGCTGGCTGACTGGCAAAGCCGTTGACTCGTCGCTTGCGCTGATCAAGCAGATCTCTGCCAATTGGCCAATCAAATTTTCCGGCATCCGACGTGATGGTCCCGGCCACCAGCGCAAGATATTGGCGATGCATCTGCCCTTGACTGATGCGGCGATCCAAAATCGGCACGGCAATTGGATTCTTAGCGATTGCCACGGCGCCGCTGGTTGCTTGATCCAAGCGATGAACCATAAAGGCATCAGCTGATGATGTCTTTAAATAACCGGCCGCATCGTTGAGCAGAGTCCCAGTTTCAAGCGGCTGATTGGGATGCATTTTTTGGCCTACTGGTTTGTTGACTACCAAGACGTCGCGATTCTCAAACAACACGTCCAGTCGCGGATGCGGAGTTGGTCGGTAATGCGTTTGCGGCGTACGAAACTCATCACCATTAAAATTCAGCTCAACTATATCTGCCGGCTGCACTTGATGATTGACGGGATAATATTGACCATTGACCAAGACGTTATGGCGCGTTCTGAGATAATATACAAAGCGTCGTGGCAGCAGCCATTGCTTTTGCAGCAGGTCACGCAGCGTTTTGGGCGACTGATCATTTGCCAGCGTCTCGATGATTTTCCAGTTTTTTTCCATCATAATCCCCTTAATTGATGATTATTTGATACTTTTTTCAGTTCTTATGGTTACCTGGGTTGAATTTTAGCGCATTAAATAGTTGAATTATACTTAAAGACCAATTTTCGCGGAGGATAAAATCATGTTGAGTGCCGAACTAATCAATGAACAAAGCTATTGGGTCAGCGTGTTTGAGCCCCTGCCTCATGAACGCGAAGATTTGATCAACAAATACGAGGTTACCAAAGAGCTTTTGGATTACGCCATCGACCCTTATGAAAAAGCCCGGGTTGAGGTTGATCGTGATGCCGGTGTCACTTTGCTGATCTTTGACGTCTATGTGCCCACGCACGAGGTCTCGGCGCCCCAAACCGCGCCAATCGGTATCATGCTGACAGCCAATAACGTTTTGACCTTTACCAACGCGCAGACCAATTTTGTTAACGGAATCCTGGCCAAGCAGCTTAAAACCATGAAAAAACGCGGTCCAGTTAATGATCGCTTTGATTTCATTCTGCCAACCCTTTACAAACTCTCAACCAGCTATTTTGGACCAATTCGGCGTGCCGATCAACAGCGTCAGCAGATTCAGCGCAACCTGCAGAACCATACGGAACGCAAGGTAATTACCGAATTTATGGAAATCGAAACGGGGCTGGTCTATATTCTGACTTCGCTAAAAGGCAACGTTTCCCTGCTTGAAGAATTCAAACGCCGCTTTGGCAGCCGGATGTCGCATCGCCAGCTTAATGATCTGGACGATATTATTATCGAAGCTCAGCAAGGGTTAGAAATGGCCCAGATGACATCTGACGTCTCGGCTCGCGTTTCTGACGCCTATAGCAAGGTCCTGGACAGTAATCTGAACCAGACCATGAAATTTTTGACCATCTATTCAATCGTCTTGGCAATTCCGCCAATCGTTTCCGGCTTTTATGGGCAAAATGTCCGCTCACTGCCGTTTGCCCAAAGCGAATGGGCTTGGCAGATTACGATTGTGATTACCCTAATCATGATCCTGTTGTCGATTTGGTTTCTATTCAATCGGCATTGGTGGCGGTAAAATTAGTTCGGTATTTAATTAATAATTAAGTTTTTCTTTGTAATAAAGTTCGGACTATGTTAAGATAAATCTTGTTAAATTATAGTTAAGCCTATATATTCTCGCAATACGGGCGAGAGTCTCTACCCTGAACCGTAAATTCAGGACTATAAGCAGCCAAAAAGTCGTCATGGTTGCCTGCCATGGCGACTTTTTGCTTGTCTGTATGGGCTGACTCAGGAGGAAAGATCTTGAATAGTGCATCACAGGGAAAACTAAACGACTTTGGCAAAAATCTGGTGCTCGGCTTTCAGCATTTGCTGGCTATGTACTCAGGCGACGTCTTGGTCCCGCTTTTGATTGGAAATTTTCTGCATTTCAACGCGGCACAAATGACCTATCTGGTTTCAATCGACATCTTCATGTGCGGGATTGCCACTTTGCTGCAGCTGCGCAAAACGCCGCTGACTGGGATCGGTCTGCCGGTCGTTCTGGGTTGTGCAGTACAATCAGTTGCCCCTTTGGAATCAATTGGTGGCAAGCTGGGCATTGCCTACATGTATGGTGCCATCATCTGTGCCGGAATCTTTGTCTTTTTGATTGCCGGCCTGTTTGCTAAGATGAAAAAACTGTTTCCACCAGTCGTAACTGGATCCTTGATTACCATTATCGGTTTTACGCTGGTTCCAGTCGGTTTTCAAAATCTCGGCGGTGGCTCAGCAGCTGCCAAGTCATTCGGTGCGCCAGCCAACTTAGCAATCGGCTTTTTAACGATTGTCATCATTTTGGCAATCAATGCATTTGCCAAGGGTTTTGTTAAGTCAATCGCAATTCTGCTGGGGATTTTGATTGCTTCCTTTATTGCCGGCGCATTTGGCATGGTCTCATTAACACCGGTTGCCCAAGCTTCCTGGTTCCATCTGCCGCAGATCTTCTACTTTGGGGTTCCTAAGTATAACGGCAGCGCAATCGTTACCATGATGCTGGTTTCTTTAACGACGATGATCGAATCGACTGGGGTCTACTTTGCCTTAAGCGACGTTACTGGTCAGAAGATTACTGAAGACGACATGAAACGCGGCTATCGTGCTGAAGGGATTGCTGCCATTTTAGGCGGGATCTTCAATACCTTCCCCTACTCAACGTTCTCGCAAAATGTCGGCGTTCTACGCATGTCCGGCGTTAAAACCCGCAAACCGGTCTACTATGCTGCCTTCCTGCTTTTGGCACTGGGACTGCTGCCTAAAGCCGGCGCACTGGCAACCGTAATTCCTACGCCGGTTCTCGGTGGGGCCATGATCGTAATGTTTGGCATGGTTGGCGTGCAGGGAATTCAGATTCTGCAAAAAGCGGATCTGAACAAGAACAGCAATCTGTTGGTCGCTTCGATGTCAATTGGACTGGGGCTTGGCGTAACTGTTTATCCACAGATTTTCCAGCACCTGGCAACCGAAACACAGATTATTCTGGGCAACGGGGTGGTCGTTGGCAGTCTAGCAGCCGTAATCTTAAATCTGATCTTTAACTGGCAGGACTTCAAAAAGCCGGTGCAAAGCAAAATCAAGACTAGTCCCAAAGCTGCTGATCCAGTTATGAACGAAAATTAAGATTAAGGTATCAGTGATTGCTTCACTGGTGCCTTTTTAGTTGTAAAATAAAGCCAGATCTAACTTGAAAGGGGTTTGTTTCATATGGAACATTTTGGTTCATCTCATTCTTCATGCACGGCAATGCTGGTTGGCAAGAAGGCAACAATTGATGGCTCAACCATTATTGCTCGTGATGAAGACGGCGAAAGCGGCATCAACCAAAAAACTTTCAAAGTCTTTCCAGCTCGCGACTATGATGAAGAGTTCGTTTCTGAATACTCAGGCGTTAAAATTCCGCTTCATGGTCATGGCTGTCGCTTTACGGCTACACCAAACGCTCGGGAAAATGAGATCAAAGGGCGCTGGGACGAACAAGGTATCAATGAATACAACGTGGCAATGAGCTCTACCGAAACTGAAGGTACCAACGCTCGCTGTCTAGGCCATGATCCATTGGTTAAAAATGGCATCGATGAAGATTCTATGCTGTATCTGGTACTGCCATTTATCAAAACTGCCCGAGAAGGCGTTGCCCGGCTTGGTAAGCTGATCGAACAGTACGGAACCGGCGAGTGCAACGGAATTGCCTTTGCCGATCAAGATGAGGTCTGGTACTTTGAAACCGGTGCTGGTCATCAATGGGCCGCTCAACGCATTCCAGATGACTGTTATGCCATCTGTCCCAACATCATGGTGATTGAGGAAATCGACTTTAACGATCCTGATAATTTCATGTTTGCATCAACTTTAAAGTCATTCGTCGAAAAAAATCATTTGAATCCTGACCCAACGACCTTTAACTATCGCAATATCTTCGGGACGCAAAGCGAGGCTGACAGCTACTATAACACGCCTCGAACCTGGTATGGACAAAAGCTGTTCAATCCATCCATTGAACAGGATCCAACCAGTCAAAACATGCCATTCCTGCGGCGGCCAGAAAAGAAGATCGCGATTGAAGACGTGGAAGCCTTTCTTTCTTCTCATTACAACGGCACGCCATATGATCCGATGGGAACTTTTGCTTCAGGAACCAAGGAAGAACAGCGCAAATTCCGCTCAATCTCACTTGATCGTAATCAAAGCTCCTGTATTCTGCAGATTCGCAATCACGTACCAAAAGAATTTGCTGCCATTCAATGGATCAATTTCGGCTTCTACTGCTACAGTCCATACGTACCGTTTTATACCAACATTTCCGACACGCCAGCCAACTATCAAAAAGCTGGCGCCGAGGTCGATACCAACAGTGCCTATTGGATGTATAAAACGCTGGCCGTTGTCGTTGAACCGCGCTATCACAAATTTATCAATGAGGTCAACGAATATCGCGATGGCTGTCAAAGCTTTGGCCTGCAGCGAATTGACCAGATTGACCAGCAGGCGGCTGAACTTAAAGAAGATGATGAGCTGAACAACTTCCTTACCAAAGCTAATCTGCAAACGGCCGCCGAGGTTACCAAGCGAACCCACGCGCTGCTCAGCAGTCTGATCAAACAATCGCTGCTTGACTCCAAGTATCAGTTTGAGCTTGGTGATAATCTATAAAGAGCTACTAAAACAAATAATCGCGTGCCGTCAGCATTAAGTCTGATTACACGCGATTTTTCATTTGTCTGCAGTTATTTGCGGTTGTAGTATTCAACTTCAACGTCATCGTCAGTTAAAATCAGCTTGGTCAGACTACCGTTTTCCGGACGCACCGTCAGATCGTACTTGCCCTGGCCAAAACGCTCCATCAAGCTAAGCAGCGTATTGCCATGACTGACCCAGAGAATATTGGCGTCATCTGGTACCTCTGAGTGCCGAATCAGGTCAATTCCCTGATCGACGCGGGCCCAGTATTCAGCATTGTTTTCGGCATGATGGAATGGATCGGCATCCTTTAGCCAGTCTTTGGCCTGACCAATATTATATTTTTCAACGATTGCCTTAAAAGTTGGCAAACCATGCGGCGCTCCAACCAGATACCAGGTCTCATCCATATTGGCACCTTCAAAGTAGCCATAGAACTCTTCTCTAAAGTATGGTGCCGTTATTGGCTGCTTGACCGAGTCAGCCTGATTCATATCCAAGATTGTTTGAATCGTTACTTCAGCGCGAGTGGTGTCGCTGCAAAAAGCTGCATCAAAATGAATCTTGGCCAGCTTTTCTCCGGCATTGCGCGCATCCTGCATTCCTTTTTGTGTCAACGGCGAATTGCTCCAGCCCTGCAGCTTGTTATAGATGTTGTAGTACGTCTGACCATGCCGTACCAGATAGATATTCAATTTTTTCAATCTCGGTGCCCCCTTTGAATCTAAAACGATTGTAACGCTTTCTTAAACTTAAGGATAACATAAGGCGCCCATCATAGATTCTTCAAACATTCCCTTTAATATTAAAAGCATCGAAAGAAGGGATGTTGCATGAAACTACGTAATCCACATTCTGAACAAGATGTCGTCGCTGCCCAGATCGTTGGGATGAATGGCAAGACCGTTACCGTCAAAACCGAAACCGGCCAGATTCTGCGGCTGCCATTAACTGCTAAGCATCAGCATGACCAAATCTTTTTGGCATCATTAAAAGACATCTGGCACGCGCAAATCTGGATCCCTGTCAACCGCCAGCTCAAAAGACTGTTCCATTATGATTGGCTGCTCGATCCAGCTCCAGTCAAAGCATAAATCTGATTAAGTTTCCTCAACGTTTTGCCACAATACACTTACACAGGCTGAATTTGTGCTAGAATGATTGACGTTAAGCTCTTTTATGAGTACGTTAAGAATCATATAACTGCGAGGATATTTTTCGACATGAAACGATTAAGCAAACTCGTGAACACCAGGATTGGCTTTTTTGCACTCTTGGTGTTCCTTTTTTGGATTAAAACCTTGATTGCCTACTTCACTGACTTTAAATTAGGCGCTCAAGGCTTGGTTCAATATCTAATCGTCCTGATCAATCCACTGGGAACCACCCTGCTATTGTTTGGTCTGGCATTTTACTTTAAGCGATCGCGCTTTTTCTATCCCGTTTTAATGGGAATCGACATTGCCAATACGCTGCTATTATATTTAAACGTTATCTACTACCGTGAGTTTACAGACTTTATGACGATTGCCACCATGACCGGCTATTCTAAAGTCAACCAGGGGCTTAGCGGCAGTTCTTTGGCATTGACCAATCTGCATGACGTTTTTTATTGGCTCGATATTGTCGTCATCCTGCTCTTGATGCTTTTTAGAAAGATTAAGTTTGATCCCCGCGCTTTTTCGCACCGGCTGGCATTTGCCTTCACCTCAGTTTCATTGGTCGTCTGCGGCTTGAATCTGATGGTGGCAGAAATGGATCGGCCACAGCTTTTAGGGCGGACGTTTGACCGCGTCTACATCGTTAAGTACCTGGGGCTGGATGCCTTTACCGGTTACGACCTGGTTAAATCAGAGCACGTCAGTCAAATGCGTAAGAGTGCCACCAAATCACAGCTCAAGACCGTTGAGAAGTTTACCAAGGAGCATTATGCCGCGCCGAACAAAAAGCTGTTTGGGATTGCCAAGGGCCGCAACGTAATCGTTATTCACCTGGAAAGCTTCCAACAGTTCTTGATCGATAAAAAAATCAATGGTCAAGAAGTTACGCCATTTTTAAATTCGCTGTATCACGGTCAAGACACCTATGCCTTCTCTAATTTCTTTAATCAGGTTGGCCAAGGCAAGACCTCAGACGCGGAAAACATGTTGGAAACCAGCACGTATGGACTTTCGCAGGGTTCACTGTTTGCAACGCTGGGCAATGACAATACCTTCCAGGCTGCTCCCGCTATTTTGAAGCAGCGGGCTGGCTATACCTCAGCTGTTTTCCATGGCAACGTCGCCAGCTTCTGGAACCGCAACAACGTCTACAAGAATCTCGGCTATCAATACTTCTTTGACGCCAGCTATTTCGACACGTCCGGCGACAAGGCAACCGGCTATGGCTTAAAGGACAAGCTGCTGTTTGCTGATTCGATCAAGTATCTGCAGCACCTGCAGCAGCCGTTCTATGTCAAGTACTTAACGGTTACCAACCACTTCCCATTTGATCTTGACGATGAGGATAAAGACTCCAATTTCACGACGACGAATACTGGATCATCAACGGTCGACAACTACTTCGTTACCGCGCACTATCTTGATCAGTCGCTGCAGGAGTTCTTTAGCTATCTTGATAAGACGGGGCTGGCCAAGAAATCAATCATCATGATCTATGGTGACCATTATGGGATCTCCAATTCGGAAAACAAGAACCTGGCCAGCGTCTTAGGCAAGAATGCTGACGACTGGACCGATTTTGACAACGTCCAGATGCAGCGGGTGCCGCTGATGTTCGTTATTCCAGGATCTGGTGGTCACGGCGGCATCTACAGTACTTATGGCGGCGAGATCGATGTCTTGCCAACGCTGCTGCATCTGTTGGGAATCAGCACTAAACGCTATATCCAGTTTGGAACTGATCTGTTCAGCTCACAGCATGATCAAGTCGTTGCCCTGCGCAATCAAGACTTTGTGACACCGAAGTACACCAGTATCAGTGGCAAGATCTACCTCAACTCGACTGGCAAGCTGGCCAAGCTGACCAAGCAGGAGAAAAAACAGCTGCGGGCCGATCAAAAGAAGGTTTCTGAAGAACTGGCCCTGTCAGATTCGCTTAACGAAAAGAATCTGCTGCGCTTCTATCATCCAAAAGGCTTTAAGACCGTCAATCCAAAAGACTACAACTATGCTAACGGATTAAAGAAGGAAAAGAAGATTGAAAAGTCCAAGGGCATTCAATCAACCAGCATTTTCTCCAAGAACAACGACAAGACCACTACCGACAGCTATAGCACCAACGCCCCAGAACAGGGACATTCTGCTACGAGTTCCAACCGAATCAAGATCACCAATCCTGATGGCAATGGCAATTAATGTTTCGTTAATCTAATTTAAGTCCCAGGGCTGTTAAGTCAGTTCTGGGGCTTTTACTATTTCGCTCAGTGCCCTGCTTAATTGGTCCTAAAATTCGTGATAAAATTAAAGAAAATTGATTTAGAAAGGCGTGAGCTGCATTATGCGAGAACATGAAGAGATTCAAGAAAAACTGATTGAAGTTGCCAACCGCCGCTATGCTACCAAAAAGTTTGATCCTGACCGCAAAGTCGACGATGATGACTGGCGCACTATTCTAGAAGTCGGCCGTCTGTCGCCCAGCTCGTTTGGCTATGAGCCATGGCAGTTCGTTGAGCTTGATAATCCGCAGATGCGCCAAGACCTTAAGCCAATCGCCTGGGGAGCCGTCAACAGCATCAATGGCGCTGACAAGCTGCTCTTGATCTTTGCCAGAAAAGACGTCACTTACGACAGCGACTACGTAAAATATATGGTCCAAGACGTCAAGCGCCACGAATACGATCCCAATTCCAAATCATCACAGGCCTTTAAGCATTTTCAAGAAACTGACATGGACATCAACGACGAGCGCACCCGTTTCGACTGGGCAGCCAAGCAGTGCTACATTGCCATGGCTAATATGATGACGGCAGCTGCCACGCTAAAGATTGATTCATGTCCAATCGAGGGCTTTAATCGCGAAAAGGTCGAATCCTATCTGTCTGAAAAAGGCGTCTTAGACCGTCAGCACTGGGGATTGGCCGTGATGGTAAGTTTCGGCTATCGTGATGAGCCAATCAAGCCAAAATCACGACAGGCCATTACCGACATCTACCGAACGATCAAATAGACAAAGAGCAAGAACATGGCTAAAGAAATGCTGGTTACGACGACTGAAAAAATTCCGGGCCATAACTATGAGGTTTTAGGCGAGGTCTTTGGCGTCACCACCCAATCCAAAAACGTTTTTTCCAATATTGGCGCCGGACTGAAAAACGTGGTTGGCGGCGAGATCAAAGCCTATACCAAAATGCTGCATGAATCGCGTGAGGTTGCAATTGCCAGACTGCGCGAGGATGCCGAGGCCAAAGGTGCTGATGCCGTGGTCATGATGCGCTTTGACTCCGGCTCAATCGGAACCGACATGCAGTCAGTGGTTGCTTATGGCACGGCCATAAAATTTACTGAATAAAAAAGATCCAGGCTGAACATATCGCCTGGATCTTTTATTTTTACTTATGCTGCGAATCGATGTGCATCGATGAGCTGTGCGTGGCCATTCGTTTTTTAGGGTAAAGCGCCTTGGCCAAAGCCGTAATCGCAATCGGCGCCTCGCCAAAGCCAACTGCAATCAGCGCGGCCTTGCCTGGGTAGGTAACGCCATCACCAATTGCATAGACGCCAGGGACGCTGGTTTCCATTTTAGAGTCAACCTTGATCAACCCCCGCTCGCTTGCCAATGGCAATTCCCACTCATTAAGCGCGGCGTTGTTGGAGGTAAAGCCATAGTTAACCAAGATTTTGTCTACTGCCAGATGCTTTTCTTCATCTGAGCGCATCTTTTTAAGCGTCAAATCAATCGAATCATCTTCGTTTACTTGCAGTTCCTTAGGCAGGTATGGCGTTTCAACCTGAACCTGAGATTTTTTCAGCTGGGAGACGGTATGCTCCAAAGCACGAAAGGCATCCCGGCGATGAATCAAGTGAACCTCTTTGGCAATCGGCTCCAGCATCAGTGCCATATCAATCGCCGAATCACCGCCGCCCAGCACTGCCACGCGCTGATCGGCAAAATCAGACTGATCACTGACAAAATAGCGCACCTGTCGTCCCTCCAGCTGGTCTGCGCCATCCAATGCCAGTCTGCGTGGTGAAAAGGCGCCGTTGCCCAATGCAATCACTACGGCTTTGGAATAGGACGTTCGCTGTGCTGATTCAATCTTAAAGGTCCCATCAGCCAGCTTGACGACGTTGGTAACCTGCTCGCCTAAAAATTGATCGACCGGCGCAATAGCCATCTGTTTTTTTAGATCAGCAATCAACTCGCGCCCCTGCACGCCAGCTTCACCAGCTACGTCCCAGATTTGTTTTTCCGGATAGAGCGCGGCAACCTGTCCTCCCAGCTGAGGCAGGCTTTCAATCAGCTGCGCCTTTAATTCATGCAGACCAGCGTAAAAAGCAGCAAACATTCCGGCGGGACCACCACCAACAATCGTTACGTCATATGTCTGTTCCATCATCTTTACCTCGTTTTAAAAAAATCTTTTCTACGACAAAAGCCATTGTACCACGGCTTGGCACCTTAATTTTGATAAAACGGTTTAATCGTTGCCAAAACAATGTTTGAGTTTTGATTGTTCTTTGGTTATTATGTAATTGTAAACGTTATCTAACAATATTCATTCGGAGGAAATCAATCAATGGCTAAAAAGAAAATGATTTTAGACTTGGACACTGGTGTTGACGACGCTTTGGCTCTGGCTTACGCGGTTGCTGATCCAGAAGTTGATCTGATTGGGATCGTGGCTTCATACGGTAACAACCTGCTGGACGTTTGTGCTGAAAACAGTCTGAAGCTTTTGGAACTGCTCGGTCAAACCGATGTGCCTGTCTACAAAGGTCTGCCACACTCCAGCACGACCGACAGCTTTGAAGTTATGCAGGTTTCTAAAGACATTCACGGTAACAACGGGATCGGCGATGTTGAGCTGCCAACTCCTAAGCGTGCCGTAGAAGCTGAATCCGGTGTTGACTTCTACATCGAAGCCGCTCACAAGTATGGCAAGGATCTGATCATCATTCCTACTGGCCCAATGACCAACCTGGCCGCTGCTCTGGAAAAGGATCCTGAAATTGCTCATCTGATCGGTAATGTTACGTTCATGGGTGGTGCATTGACGGTTGAAGGTAACGTTACCGACGTTGCTGAAGCCAACATCAACCAAGACGCCAAGGCTGCCAACACGGTTCTGCAAAGCGACCTGCCATTGACGATGGTTGGCCTGGACGTTACGCTGCGCACGCTTTTGACTAAGAAGGAAACGCAGCAATGGCGCGACCTGGGTACGAAAGCTGGTAAGGCCTACGCTGACATTACCGACTTCTACATCGATGCCTACTACAACCTGGACATCGACAAGAACGGCTGTGCCCTGCACGACCCACTGGCAGTCGGTGTCTCCATCGACCCTACCTTTGTTCAAACGATCAGCCTGTTTATGAAGGTTGACTACGAAGAACACAACTACGGCCGGACGATTGGTGACAACTCACGCTTGAACGATCCTAATCCAAACGTTAAGGTTGCCGTTAACGTTGACAAGGAACGTTACTTGAAGGTATTCATGGAACGTTTGAACAGCATCTTGAAAGAACACTAATTACTAAATTAAAAAACCTCATCGGTGCTTGCCGATGAGGTTTTTTGATCCTATTCAGTCTGCAGATTGGCTGATGGCAGATCCATAGCTGCGTTCTGAGCTGGCATAACAGCATTTAGAAGCGTTAATTGCGCTAAGGCCTCAACCCACTCGGCATCATCATTTAAAGCCGGCAGCAATTGATATTCGCTTCCACCAGCAGCCAAAAAGGCATCACGGTTCTCCTCGCCCAATTCTTGAATCGTCTCCAGACAGTCAGCGGTAAAACTAGGCGCGATGACCAGTACCTTGCGATAGCCTTGCTTAGGCAGCGCGGTCAAAAGATCTTTGGTGGCCGGCGTCAGCCACTTTGCCGGTCAAAAGCGCGACTGATAAGCTTGAAAACAGGGAACCTGCAGCCCCAAACGCTCAATTACCGCCATGGTCGTTTGCCGGCAGCGCTGGGCGTAAGGATCACCGGCCTTTTGATAACTGAGCGGAATGCCATGATATGAAAAGACGATTGCATCTGGATTCATTTTAGCAACCGCTTTTTGCAGTTTATTCGATAATGCTTTGACATACGGCCAAAAACTGCTGTAGTCACTGACGAATCTAATTTCCGGAACCGTTTTGCGATCCTGGTAAAATCGAGCGACGTCATCTTGAACCGAAGCCGTGGTTGTAGTTGAATACTGCGGATACATTGGAATGATAGTTAAATCGGTGATTCCTTGAAACTCAAATTCTTTTAAGACCGCACCAATCAGCGGCTGACTGTAGCTCATGGCATAGCGAACCGTATAATCCGGCAGTCGCTTTTGCAGCAACTGGGCCTGGCGCTGGGTATAATGCAGCAACGGTGAGCCGATTTCTGATGACCACAGCTGTTCATAATTGGCAGCCGACTTGGGAGCATGTTTGGGCAGCACCATTATGTTTAAGATTGGCTGCCAGATCAATGGCGGCATATGAATGACCCGCCGATCGCTTAAGAACCGCCGTAAAAATCTGGTAACCGCTGGAACGCTGGGATCACTTGGCGTTCCAAGATTAACCAGCAGGATGCCTTTTTGATTTTTCTTCATAGTTTTGCCTCTTACTCTTATTGAAATTCAATAGGACCATTCTACCACGACATCTAGTAGCCATTTTATGTTCAAACGCCATATATTGTGTCCAGGCTGATCAAATGATTATCAGTGAATCTCAATAAATTTAAACCCAGCTTGATTCAAATCAATTTCTCCGCTTAAATTCTTTTTTATTTCAAATTAAACTTCGATAAAATTTCTGCTGGCTTGCACTATGCCAAGTTATTTTGTAAGATGAAAACGATCAATCATTCATGTCTGGGGTGCCATACGGCTGAGATAATACCCATTGAACCTGCTCTGGATAATTCCAGCGAAGGGAGATACGGTAAATAATCTGTTGTAATCAGCCCCACTGTGGATCTTTTCCATAGTGGGTTTTCTTTTGGACAGGTGATTGAAAATTTCAATCATTAGGAGGGTCTTTCATGGCCAAAAAAAATAACAAGTTTCATCTACGCGACATCATCCTACTGGCACTGGTCGGCATTATCTTTGGGGTGATCTACTGGGCAGCTGCCTTTATGTACAACGCGCTGACCATTGTCTTTACGCCGCTCAAACTGCCAATGATGGGTAACGATCTAACCATGGGACTTTGGTGCATGGCCGGTCCGATGGCAGGATTTATGCTGAAAAAACCTGGTGCGCCTTTCCTTGGCGAGTTTTTAGGCGCCGCTGGTGAAGCCTTGATTGGTGATCAATGGGGCGCGGCCAATCTGATTTCTGGTGCCGTTCAAGGGATTGCCAGCGAACTGGGTTTTACGTTTACCGGCTACAAGCACTACGACTGGCTAGGGGCCGTTTCAACAACCATTACCACGACGATCGTAACGTTTGCCTGGGATTGGTTCCGCAATGGCTATAACAAGTTTGGCTTCAAAAACGTTTACTACTTTAGCGGCCGTCTGCTTTCAATGTTCATCTTCTGCGGCGTTTTGGTAATGCTGATCGAACGGCTTCTGGAACGCTCGCACGTCATGAAACGCGAGGAATTTAACGACTAATGAATCATTTGGCAATTGACAATCTGACTTTTGCATATACGCCAAAGCACCCAACGTTAAAAGACGTTGCGCTGAAAATTCCGCTTGATTCCTGGACGCTCTTTTATGGTGCTTCCGGCAGCGGCAAATCCACGCTGATGCGCCTTTTAGCCGGTCTGCTGCCTAAATACGGCGGCCGGATTCTGCAGGGAAACATCGAGCTGCCAAATGGTTTAACCGTTGCGATGATGTTTCAGGATCCCGGGATGCAGTTCGCGCTTGATACGCCGCAGCATGAATTGGAATTTGCCTTGGAAAACCTGCAGCTGCCTGCTAGCGAGATGCCTGCCCGCATTGAGCATGCCTTAAAATTCTGCGGCATTGAGCACCTGCGCGATCGTCAGCTGGCCACGATGTCAGGTGGCGAGCAGCAGCGGGCCGCCTTGGCCGTTTTAGTCGCGATGGATACTGATATTCTGCTGTTGGACGAGCCATTTGCCAGCATTGACAACCATAATCGGACTTTGTTGATTCAGCAGCTGACCTTATTACAGCAAAAGTATCACAAAACGATTATCGTTGCTGATCATGATCTGCATGGCTATCGCGGCTTGGCTAAACAGATCATTCACTTTGAAAATCAGCGGGCCCAATTGCTTGATGCCGCTGCCAGTGATGCACTGCTTCAGTCTGCCGATCAGCTGGCCGCCACAGTCCACCATGTCAAACTGCCGACTGCCAGCGACCAGCCGATTCTAACGCTCAAAAAAGTAGTGATTGAACATGGGGATCAAAAACTGATCATGGCAAATGACTTTTCATTTTTCAAAAATCAAACGACGCTGCTGACTGGCGCCACGGGAACCGGGAAATCCTCATTGTTTAAGGCTATTACACACTTGGCGGCCTACCAGGGAACGATCGTCTATAATGACCAGGACAGCCAAAAAATCAAACCGCGCCGTTATGCTCAACAGGTCGGCTACGTCTTCCAGCATGCCGTCGACCAGTTTCTTAGCGTAACGTTTAAAGAGGAGTTGGCGCTGAGTCTTAAAAAGGGCCGTAATCCCTACTTTGACGAGGAACATCTAGCCGCGGCACTTAAGCTGCTTGATTTGAATAAATTGCAGGATCGCGTAGTCTACTCGCTTTCTGGCGGTCAGCAAAAAAAGCTGCAGCTGCTTTTAATGCTGATGATGGGGCAGCCGGTTCTGCTGTTGGATGAGCCTTTTAGCGGCCTTGACCTTCATTCGCTGCACAATGTCGTTGATCTGATCAAGGCCAGCCAAAAAGTCTACCCGCAAACAATGATCATTATCAGCCATCAGTTGGAGGGCCTGGAAAAGCTGATTGATCGGCACGTAAAACTGGCAGACTGTCAGCTCAGCTATCGGGAGGAATTTTAAATGAATCCAAGTTTTAAACTGTTGTTGGTGCTGATCATTGCCTTAGAAGTCTCGTTTACGCGCCATTTAACGATCAATCTGGTCTTGGTTGCCGTTGCCATAATCTATCTTTTGACTAAGCGCATTCGGCCCCGCTTGTTTGGCTGGCTGTTTTTAATGCCGCTCTTTCCAGCAGTCGCGGTATTTATCACGATTGCCTGGTTCAGTCCCGGCCATGACTATTTTTATGCCTGGGTACTGTTTTCACGAATCTATGTCTACGTTTTTACCGGCGCGGCTATTACGCAGACTACCAGTCCACTGGAGCTCACCCGCTCTTTGGAACAAAATCTGCATCTGCCCAGCAAATTTGCTTATGGAACGCTGGCAGCCGTCAATCTGATTCCACGGATTAAAATGGCGGTTAAAACGATTCGCGCGGCTGGTCAAATGCGGGGCATCAATCTGTCTTGGTGGTCACCAACGCTTTATTTTAAGGCAATCCTGCATGCCATCACCTGGTCGGACCAACTGGCGCAGGCTATGGAATCACACGGCTACGTTGAGGATCGCGCGCGGACCAGTGTTCATCAGATTACATTAACGGCTCGCGATTGGTCAATATTGATAATAAGTATTATTTTAATACAGATTATCACATTTGCCCTACCATAGCAGATTCGATATAATTAAAGAAAATATTTGGAGGATTCCAATTCATGGATAACAAATTCGGTCAGCGAATCGTTAGCGCGCTAGCCTACTTCAGCATTTTCTTTTTACCGGTCATCTTCCCATTGATCGTCTGGATTATCGCAAAATACCAAGGCTTCAACGAGGTGCGTAAAAACGCTGTTAAGGCCTTCTGGAGCCAGATTTTCCCCTTGCTGTACATGATTGCGATTTTTGTAATCATTGGCGCAGCCAACATGCAGAATCTGGCTCATTTAGGCGGCTTGTTCAGCATTCTGGCAGCTTTCGCATTACTGCTAGCCTTAGTGCTTTTGATCTACAACGTTGCGATGGGAATCGCGGTTTTGTTGGGACGCAAGCCACAAGATCATCACCAGGAATTCTAGTTTACAAGTCAGTAATCCTTGTCTCAGCACTGAGGCAGGGATTTTTTTATTTTGGTATATTAAAAGACCTTACTAAAATCGATCTGATCTTAGTAAGGTCTTTAGAGTGATTTGCGCACTGTAAACCGGCTGGCAACTCAATATCAAAGTTTTGCTGTTATTTGCTTTATTTTACGTATTGGTCCAAGAATTTCTGGACGTGTTTTTGATAGGCTTTAGGATTCGTAGCAAACGACTTGGCATGGGCTGCGCCTTTAACGACCCAAAGCTGCTTGGGACCACGAGTTGCTTGATAGTTTTGATATACCATCCGCGTTGGCACGAAATCATCATCAGCTCCATGAATAAACAGCATTGGGCGATGATTTTGCTTCAGCATTGCCGTTGAGCTGGCATCATGCAGATAAAAGCCATTGGCAATGCGGTTGATGATGCTCAATGATCCTTCCAGCGGCTTACGGACCAGCCATGGCAGATGATAGAGATTCTGTGCTTCATAATCGATCTCAGCAGCCAGACTGGAATAGCCGCAGTCTTCAACAAAAGCCTTAACCTGGCGCGGAAGCTGAATGCCGCTGGTCATCATGGTCGTTGCTCCACCCATACTGACGCCAAACATCAAGATCTGGCTGTCTTGACCATTATGCTTGATCAGCTTGTTGATCCATTTGCGCTCGTCATAGCGTTCCGGCCAGCCGTAGCCAATATATTTACCCTCGCTTTGTCCCTGCGCGCGGGCATCGGGAACCAGAACGTTATAGCCCAGCTGATGAAACAGCGCGGCATAGGCCCCCATCTGATCCTTATTGCCCATAAAGCCATGCGCGATCAAGACGCTCTTATTAGTCTTTTTTGCCGCTGGGACGTACCAGGCATCCAGCCGATAGTTGCCGGTTGCGGATTTGATCGTCCAGCGCGTTTTATGAACGTCTTGATACCACTTTTTCTGCTGATACAAGGGATCGCTCTTAACGATTTTCGTATTGTTATTGATAAAGTCTTTGTGCCCCGGTACCATTGCCACGTGAAAAAAGTAGCCGCCAGCAGCAAAAATCATGATCAAAAGCGTTACCGCCACGCCGATCAGCCAGCGCAGCCACCGATGCTTCTTAGATTGATTATGCAAAATTATCCCTCTTTTTCTCAAATTCGCAATGACTAACAGTTTAGCAGATTTTATTTTGATTGTCGAAATTCTTTTTACACGCTCTGTTGCTCAAATAATGATAAAATAATCGTAACAAACTAATTAAGGAAGTGAGCGTATGTTTCCAGAACGTCTGCGTGCTTTAAGAAAAGGCCAAAACCTCACCCTAAATGAACTTGCCCAAGCGTTGAACGAGCATCTGGGACCTGGCGAAAGACCCAACACGCCAACTCAGATCGGCAACTGGGAACGTGGCATCCGCAATCCCTCATTCGTTGAGGTTCGTAAAGTAGCCGAATTTTTTGACGTCAGCATGGATTATCTATGCGGCCGAACCGAACGTGATGGTCACGACTTGGCAAAACTTTTCTTCTCAAATCAAGACTTGCTGTTTGAAGGTACCGTCCTAACCAGCCAGGATCGCTATGAAATTTTTCAATTAATCAATGGCTACTTAAAGGGACGCAGCCAGCGCAGTGAAACTGACACCTTTTATGGCAAGCAGGAAGAACTGAATCTTGATTTTAAGGAGTAAACGATGAACCCCAAGCAGTTAAAGAAACTCAAAAAACAAGTTAAAAAAGCCCATCAAGTCGTTAAAAAGCAGCCATATATCGAGCAATTGATGACCTATCGTGATCTATTCGACGATTTTCCGCAGATTAAATTTCTGATCAATAACGTCTTGGAAAGCGATCGGCTGATCAAAAATGGTCTTTTACCGCAGCCATTACCTAAACTGCTGCTGCCCGACAATATTCAAGACATCATCTTTAAAAAAGTCAACGAGCAGTACCCACAAGGCAACCCAGAAGGCGACCGGCTCTGGAATCGCTACGTGGATGCCTTGCCAAAACTGGACCGGCTTCTGCGTAATTATCGCGACTATCTAGAAGCGACCTATGGCATGTGGTCCTACGTCAACGCGCCTTACATCAAGTCCCTTTCAGAATACCTGCATGGACGGCCAACGCTTGAGATCATGGCTGGCAATGGCTATATTTCCAGTGGCTTGCGTAATCTGCGGCCAGCACAGACGATCTTCGCTACCGACAGTACCGATTGGACCAAGGAAAACGAGACCGGCAAGCATCCCGTCACCACGATTGAGCCTCTGGATGCCTTGGCCGCAATTAAAAAGTATGGCAGTCAAGTTGATTATGTCATCATGTCATGGTCGCCCGACAAGCTGGAAATTGATTGGGAAGTCTTGCAGCTGCTGCGTAAAGACTATCCAGAAGTCAAACTGCTGGTCATTGGTGAGAAAAACGGTGCTACTGATTCAGCAAAGTTCTGGCAAAATGCTCATCTAACCCAGGATGACGAGCTGAAAAAAGTTAATGAACAGCTCCACTCATTTGACTTGATTGATGAACAGATTTATTTGGCACAGTAAACAAAAGACCACCGAAGGAAAAATCCTCCGGTGGTCTTTCTGCGTATTGATATTATCTCAGGCTAATGACGAACGTCCACTTTAGTCATTGCCAGGCCCCTTGCAATCCGGCAAGTTAACGGGCCCCGCTCGAAATGTCATTTCCGCTCGCGCGGGGCAGCCAAACAAGGGTCGGCTGCCTGACCTCTCGACTCATCGCAATGGCTAGAATAGCACACTTAAAGCTTTCATGCAAACTATTCAGCCGCCTTGGCCGCGCGATTCTCATTAGTCTGTGCCAACTGTTTCGTTACCCAGGCCTGCATTTTTTCAGTCAGGGCCGTGGTTGAGCCGTTTAGCTCGTCAGCAGCAGCCAACTCATCAATTCGTAAGCCTGAAGCATTCAAATCGGTTCCTGTAGCCACCAGATACAGATTAACTGGTTTGGCATCGGTACCTTCTAATAGCTTAGGGTCAAGACGCATGGCCTCCTGCATTGGAATATTGATCAAGTTGGTTTCCAGAGCTACTTCAAGCGAATCACCACTTGGCATGGCGACTTGCCACACATAACGAGCCAGATAGCCGGCATCCAGCTGATCGATTACGAACTGCAGCCCTTTTGTCAAAGTCGCAGCTTGTTGAATCTGAGCTGCATCGGCAGTATCCGTCTGCGTTTTTGCCTTATCCAGCTGGGTCAGATAATCATTAACCGTTAATTCCATCGCTTATCGCCCCATTTTGTTGATTTCCTGGATTGAGTAATAGTGACGCTGTTTTATGCCATACCAGATTCCGGCAATACAAAGAATGATCCCCAGGATTGCCAGCACCTGTACGAACATCCCGTAGACGGAAGCTTTAGGCCGCACCACCTCAAAAGCTCCCCAATCTGCGGCAGCATAATACAGCATTACCAATACCGTTACATAACCATCAAAACGCCAGTCCAGTGCCGCTAAAAGATCAACGACTACTGAAAGCGCAACGATCAGTCCGGCACGCCATAAAACCGTGCTGCTGACCAGTGAAGTGCCGTGTTGATGATACATCAGCAGTTCCAAAGTCAGTGCAATCAGCATCGTAACCGTGGAAATGGCAATCACTTTGATGACGTTGTTCGATACTTTCTTCATTTTAAAAAAATCTCCTCATAATTTGCTTGGCAACATCACCATTCTACTAGAAAGCGCTGTAAACCTCAATTACTCTGCCGATTGCTGGCCAAAAATATTGTATACTTAATTTATAGAAATCAGGAGGGATCAACAATGGCAGATGGACAATATCACAACATTTTAGTACCAGTCGATGGCTCAAAGGTCACGGCCCAGGTTTTGGAAAAAGGCATTGCGATGGCTAAGGCTTGCGATGCTCACCTGGATATTTTAAATGTCGTTCAGGTTACGCAGCTTTCCGATGGTTACGCGCCTGCCAGCTCGCTTTCACCCGACCAGACCTATGACCTGGTTAAGACGACTCAAGAACGCCTGGAAGACCTTAAGCAAAAGGCAATCGATGCTGGCGTTGCCAAAGTCGACATTCACGTGCGGTTTGGCAATCCTAAGCAGGTTATCGGCCGCGACTTTCCCAAAGACCACAATAACGATTTGATCGTAATCGGCTCAACGGGCTTATCAGCTTTTGAACGCATCGTCTTAGGCTCAGTAACCGGCTATGTAATTCGTGTTGCCAAACCCGACGTCATGGTTGCTCGGACGCAAAAATAGCAATTATTCAATTAATCATAAAAGGACATGCCCCATTTGGAATTGGATGCATGTCCTTCTTTTTTGCATTTTAGCGGAAAACAGGCGCTTAGTCTAAGCCCAGCCGTGTCTTAACCATCTTTTCCACTTCATCAGCCGTGTAGCACAGGTTGATGGCGTCGTTGGCCCACTTAGCGCATTCCTTGGTGTCCAGATCCTTCATCATGCTCCGCGTCCGCAGAATCGAGCTGGCACTCATGGAGTACTCGTCCAGCCCCATGCCTAGCAGCAGCGGCATGGCCAGCTGATCACCAGCCATTTCGCCACACATGGCCGCCTTGGTGTTGTTGGCATGAGCGGCGTCAATCACGTGCTTGATCAGCCGCAAAAAGGCTGGGTTGAGCGGCTGATACAGGTAGGAAACTGCGTCATTGCCCCGGTCGGCCGCAAAGCAGTACTGAATCAGGTCATTGGTCCCGATACTGAAGAAGTCGACCTCCTTAGCCAATTGATCGGCATACAATGCAGCCAATGGCACTTCGATCATCATTCCGATCTTGACGTTGTCGCCTAGACCCGGGTGATCCTTTTGCAGCTCATCCTTGCATTCCTGATAGATTGCCTTAGCCTGACGCAGCTCAGCCAGAGTCGCGATCATTGGGAACATGATCTCAACGGGACCAAATTCAGAGGCCCGAATCAAGGCGCGCAGCTGCGTCTTGAAGATGTCAGGCCGGTGCAGGCAGATTCGAATTGCTCGGTAGCCCAAGAACGGGTTCATCTCTTCGGGCAGCGGCAGGTAGTTCAGCGGCTTGTCGCCACCAATGTCCAGCGTCCGCACGACGACCGGCTTGCCCTGCATGCCCACGACTGCTTTTTTGTAGGCTTCAAACTGCTCGTCTTCGGTTGGCAGGTGATCGCTGCTCATGTACAGGAACTCAGACCTAAACAGGCCGACGCCATCAGCCCCCTGCTTGAGGGCATCAGCTACGTCATCGGGCGTGCCGATATTGGCCGCAATCTCAAAGTGCTGGCCGTCCTTGGAAACAGATGGCGCGTCCACCAGCTTGGCCCATTCAGCCCGCTCTTTTTCAAATGAGTCCGCCTTGGCTTGATACTCATCGATCTGAGCCTGGCTTGGATCAACGATGATGTCGCCATGCAGCCCATCTACGATGACCATATCGCCGTTCTTGATCGTGCTCGTAACGTCTTCGGCACCAACCACGGCTGGGATCCGCAATGTCCGCGCCATGATTGCCGCGTGGCTGGTCCGGCCGCCCAGATCGGTTGCCAGCCCCTTGACGAACTTGGCATCCATCTGCGAGGTATCGGATGGCGTGATCTCCTTGGCAATGATTACGACTGGCTCACTGATGGAGGCGATGTCTGGCAGCTGCTTGCCCAGCAGATGGCTCAGCGCCCGCTTGGCAACGTCTTTAACGTCAGCAGCCCGCTCCTGCATATACTTGTTGTCGGTCATGGCGGCCAGAACATTAGCAAAATTGGTCGTTACGTCCGTCATGGCTTCTTCGGCGGAAACGTGCTGGTTTTCGATTTCATCTTTGATCTGACTCTTCATTTCCGGGTCGGACAAAATGGCGATGTGCGCGTCAAAGACTTCCAATTCCTCATCGCTCAAGCGGCTCTTGGCGTTCTGCTTGATGGTCGCCAAATCGGCAATCGAGGCGCTGAAGGCTTTTTCAACTCGCTCATATTCCGCAGCTGGATCAGCAATCGTTTTCTTTTCAAAGCTCAGATCCGGATCAATCAGCAGATATGCTTTAGCAATTCCAATACCGTCACTGGCAGCAATTCCTTTAATGATTTGCGACATAATTTTTGTCCCCCTCATCAATTCTCTAAATGTCAACCGTTTGACATATATTAACTTCGTATATTATAAACCGTTATCATTTTCATTTCCACCATTATTTAAGCGTTTGCATTGGCGTTACTGCAGCACCGGATCTTAAAACTCGGTCAAGATTTCAATCTTACGGGCTGAATGCCTGATCAATCCTTGACGCTCAAGAACCTTAAGCTTGCGCGAAATCGTTTCTGGCGTTGTACCAAGATAGGTCGCCAGGTCTTTTAGCTTCATTGACAGCATAAACTCGCGTGAATGTTTTGCCTGCATCTGTTCTTTCAAATAATCCTTAAGCCGTTCTTCAACCGAATCCATCCCCAATAGATAATTTTGCATCGCCAGCTGCCGATTCCTTTTTAAAGTCAGCTGCAGCAGCCGCATGGCAATCGAAGGATACTGGTTCAGTAACTTAGCAAAATCTTCATAGGATATCGTACAGATCTCAGAAGTTTGCTCTGCCTGGGCAAAGGTATCGGTATTCTCAATTCCAAACAGCCAGGCCTCGCCGTCGTGTTCACCGGCTGCCAGCATTCTTTGCATCTGTTCCTGTCCAGATGGCGAAAGTTGATAGATCTTGACCGCGCCGCTTTCCACAATAATCATTTTCCCTGGTTGAGCCGGCGTTAAAATCTGGTCGCCACGACTAAACCGATGATGACGCACCAGACTTTCGACTTTCTGCTGATCAGATAAAGTCAGCTGATTAAACAACGGTACGGTCGCAACACAAAGATGCTGTTGATGATGATGAATGTGATTTGTCATAATTGTCGCCCCTTAGAGTTGGTATCCCAAGTATAAACGAATTCGGCTCAACAAAAATTGATTTAGATCAATAAATGTTCTTTACGCTGATATCGGCTAAAAAATCGCAAAACAAAAGCCGCCCGATTCAAATGAATCGAGCGGCTTTCATATTAAGGTTTTAGTCGAGCGAAGTTAAATTACTTCAGACCCTTCCAAGTCCAGTTTTCAACTTCTGGCAGGTCCTTACCTTCAGTACGGATGTAGTGGTTGTGCTTGTCAACCATGTTGTCCATTTCGTTTACGAAGGCAGCAGCCTTTTGTTCGTAGCCAGGTACGCTCAGGATAGCGTCCTTAGCCAGGTGGAACCGGTCAAGTTCGTTCAGCACACGCATGTCAAATGGCGTCGTGATGTCACCATTTTCTTGGTAGCTGTGGATGTGAACGTTGTGGTTGTGACGGTCAAAGAACAGGCTTTGGATCATGTCACGGAAACCGTGCCATGCGAAGATAACTGGCTTGTCAGCCGTGAAGTAACGGTCGAATTCTTCGTCAGTCAGACCTTCAGCGTTCTTGTCAGGCGTCATCAGCTTCATGATTTCAACAACGTTGATGTAACGAATCTTCAGTTCTGGGAAGTTGTCGTGCAGAATGTCGATAGCTGCCAGAGCTTCTTCAGTTGGTTCCGTACCAGCAGATACGAAGACAACATCTGGTTCTGCGCCTTGGTCAGTAGATGCCCAGTCAACGTAGCCCAGACCGTGGTTAACGATGTTAGTAGCTTCGTCGATGGAGAACCATTGCAGACGTGGGTGCTTGGACGTAACGAAGACGTTGATGCATTCGCGGTCGTTGAAGGCCTTGTCGGATACAGCCAGCAGTTCGTTAGTGTCGGCTGGCAGGTATTCCTTAACCAGGTCAGCACGTTCCTTTTCGTACAGGTGAGTCAACAGACCTGGATCTTGGTGAGTGTAACCGTTGTGGTCTTGTTGGAATACCGTAGAAGTGTCAACAAAGTTCAATGCTGGGTAGTCATGACGCCAGTATTGTTCCTTAGCCTTACGCATCCACTTCAGGTGTTGAGTCAGCATGGAGTCAACGACACGACCGAATGATTCGTAAGTAGCGAAGAAACCGTGACGACCAGTCAGCGTGTAACCTTCCAGCCAACCTTCTGCTTGGTGTTCGGAAAGTTGTGAGTCGATCATCCGACCTTGACGTGCCAGGTCTTCATCGTTTGGTTCGTGAATGTCTTCCATCCATTGACGCTTGTCGTTGTCCAGAACAGCGTACAGACGGTTGGACTTGGATTCGTCAGGACCAAAGCCGCGGAAGTTGTCTGGGTTCAGCTTGAACATTTCGTCCAGGTACTTGCCCCATTCGATCATGTCTTGCTTCTTAACAACACCGTGACCTTGTACGTCAACAGCGTACTTGCGGTAGTCTGGCATAACCAGTGGCTTAGGATCCAAACCACCGTTAGTGATTGGGTTCATAGCCATCCGCTTGTTGCCTTCTGGCGTGTTAGCCGTAACCTTGGCAACTGGAGCACCGTTTTCATCGAACAGTTCTTCTGGCTTGTAGGACTTCAGCCAGTTGATCAGCATGTCCTTGTGTTCCATGTCGTCTTGTGCGACTGGAATTGGAATTTGGTGAGCACGGAATGAGTTTTCGATTGGGTTGCCATCCAAGTCCTTCTTAGGACCAGTCCAACCCTTAGGTGCGCGCAGGATTACCATTGGCCATTGTGGCATGGAGTCGTCACCAGTTTCACGAGCGTGCTTTTGGATAGCCAGGATGTCTTCAATAGCAGCATCCATCGTCTTAGCCATTTCTTCGTGAACTTCCATGGTGTCCTTGTAGCCATCAAAGCCTTCGCCGTTGTAAGCGGAAACGAAGTATGGCTTCCAGCCCATACCTTCGAAGTACTTAGTAAGTTCTTCATCGCTCATCCGAGCCAGGATCGTTGGGTTGGAGATCTTGAAACCGTTGATTTGCAGGATAGGCAGAACGGCACCATCCTTGATTGGGTTGATGAACTTGTCAGAGAACCAGGAAGCAGCCAGAGGACCAGTTTCGGCTTCACCGTCACCGATTTCAACAGCTGCGATTTGGTCTGGGTTGTCCAGAATTGCACCTACACCGTGGGACAGGGAGTAACCCAGTTCCCCACCTTCGTGCAGTGAACCTGGCGTTTCAGGAGCAGCGTGTGAAGCAGTACCACCTGGGAAGGAGAAGTGCTTGAACAGCTTAGCCATACCAGCTTCGTCTTGGGTGATTTCTGGGTAGATTTCCGTGTAGGAACCGTCCAGGTAAGAGTTGTTGACCATAACTTGGCCACCGTGACCTGAACCTTCAATGTAGAACATGTTTACATTGTATTTCTTGATAACACGGTTCAAGTGTGCATAAATGAAGTTTTGAGGAACAATCGTACCCCAGTGACCAATTGGCTTTGGCTTAACGTCGGAAGGCTTCAGTTCGCGACGCAGCAGTGGGTTGTGCATCAGGAACAGCGTACCAACAGAAAGGTAGTTGGCTGCCCGCCAGTAAGCGTCAACAGTTTCCAAGTATTCCTTGGAATCGTAATTTACTGCCATCGATATTACACTCCTTAAATAAAATAACTACGTTCTGACTATAACGTCTCGTAAACCTCAATCAATTTACGCTATCTATGATATAGGATTTTTTCTAAAAGTCAACCTTTTTGAAAATTGATACGGTCCAATTATTAAAAATCCATTTCAGCCTTTATTATAAAAGGCTTTACCAAAGCTGCTCCGATTGATTGAACACCCAAATTTTAGCAGAATTTCTGCGAAAAAGGCGTGTTTTTCACTCTAAATTTTTGCTAAGAAACCAAAAAAGCCCGCCTCAAATCGGGCCGGCTTTTAAACGTTCAAATCAAAACGTTCAATGATCTTATTTAACACGCCGTTCTCATCATTGCTGCCGCAGCGGAATTTGGCGGCCGCAATGGCTTCAGGAGCACTTTGCGCCATGGCATAGCTCTCGCCGGCTAATTTCAGCATGGTGGCATCGTTTTGTCCATCCCCAAACGCCATCAGCTGACTGGGCTGCCAACCACGAGCTGCCAAAAGCCGCTTCAAGCCGGTTGCCTTATCCATCCCAGGAATGATCAAGTCCATGTTGCCATAGCCGCTTGATACGGGATGAACGATCTTGCCAAACCGCTTGATGACCTCATCCATCCAAAATCTGGTTTCTTTTGGCGGAACATCCATCATAAACTTAACTACCGGATCATCAATATCAGCCAATGAATTGATTTGCTGCATGTGGATATAATGCGGCTGAACGCGTTTTACAAATAATGGGTCTTCATCGGCAAATGCAAAGGCATGATGCCGTCCCGAAATAATCAAATGGCCGCCTGGGATAGAGCGGAAAAACGCAACCAGCGTCTCAACCTGTTCTTTAGTAAACTGACCACAGTAGATCTCTTGACCACGATCAATCAGCTCAACCCCGTTTTCAGCAACGAAAGCCATGCCATCTGCTTCTTTGGGAAAGCGTTTTTCAACCAGCTGATAGATTGGATTGCCGCTGGCGACGACAAATTCAACGTCTTTTGCCTGCAGCTGAGCATAGACTTTTTCAAACAGCGGTCGATCAAACGTGCTTTGTGAATTTAAAAAAGTACCGTCCATATCAACGGCAATTGCCTTAATCAAATTGATCCCCCTAATCCTGGTTTAGATTGACAAACGTATTGTATTTCATGTATTGATAATGCACGCGCATGTTTGAGACTTCAAATGGCGTTCCATCATCCAGGAAAAAGACGCCTTCCATAATACCGACTGGCTCGGTAGGTTTCAGATGCAGCTCTTTTTGGTCCTCATCATTGGAAGGCGAAACCGAAATCGTCATAAATGAGCGCGTAACAGTTTTATTCTGTGATTCTTCCAAATAGTTGAAGATCGATCCTTCGACAATGGCTGGCGAAAGCGTCGGCATGATTTTAATTGGAATATAACCCGTTTCAATCATGAACGGCTGATCGTCAATCAAGCGCAGCCGTTTGATTTGATAGACAAAATCATTGTCGTTTAAAAAAAGATCCTGTTGAATTTCTTGGCTGGCCGGCACGACTTGATAGTTCAAAAGCTTGATGCCCTGTTTCTTGCCATCAAGCTTGAAACTGTCGGTAATCCCCAGATTGCTGCCCTCATAGCGAAACATCGCTTGATTTTTTAAATAGAGCGGGTTGATAAAGGTCCCCGAACCACGTTTCTTAAAAATGATGCCCTGCTGCGCCAAGATTCCCAATGCCCGCTTGATGGAACTGCGGCTGACCCCGTAGTCGCTGCTAAGGCTGCGTTCATCGGGAAGCTTCATATTCGCATAGTCACCATTGAGTATCTTATGTTTTATATCGCGCATTACTGAGCGGTATACTAAGTCTGCCATGTAATTACCCCTCGGTCGGTCCATCGACCCCTGTCTTAACTTGTAGTATCTAAATCAGTTCATAGTATATCAAATCTCATGATAATTGGTTACCATTTTTACGTTAATTGGTCCGTCCCAGATTTGACAAAAACTTGAAATTTGATACCCAATCTTTAATTGGACACCTAATCATTGCCTTATCAATTCTGGCAACTCATGTCATAATGGGCTTGCGGTTTTTGATTAATTACTTGGCTGATATTTCAATTTATTTAAGGAGACCCTTTATGAGTAAGAAAAAACAACGCATTAAAAAAACTCAAGTCGAACAGATTCTTGATAAGCACCACATCCCCTATCAGCAAATAGTCTTTCCAACATTTGAAGATGGCGATGTCCGGTCATTGAAAGTTGATCACCTGGGCATCGATGAGCATCTGATCTATAAGACGCTGGTACTGGAAGGGCCAACCACCGGACCATTAGTCGGCGTAGTGCCAATTGACAGCCACCTTGATGAAAAATCCTTAGCACGGGTTTCCGGCAACAAAAAAGTCGACATGGTTCCATTAAAAAATCTGCTTAAGACGACCGGCTACGTTCACGGCGCCAATACCCCCGTTGGCATCTGGGAAAAGCATAAGTACCCGATCTTTATCGATAATGATGCCAAAGCCAGCGGGCAGATCTACGTCTCATCTGGTCAGATTGGTCGTTCCGTTGCCGTCAATGCCGAAGCACTGGCTGAATTGGTTCATGCCCAGTTTGCCGACCTGCAGCAGCATTAAAAGATCATGAACGGCTATTTTAAAGTCTTAGGCGCGCTGGGACTCTTTTTGGTAATGATCCCAGTACTCTTAGGGACATTAACCGTTATGATCAGTCGCCGCAACAAGGCCCTGTCCGTTGTCATCGGCGGCTTTTATGCTCAGATCATTCTTGGCGGCATTGGCGTTGTCATTCATGAGCTGAGTCATCTGCTGACGGCATTGTTTTTCGGCCATCAGATCGTCAGTTTTCGGCTGCTGCACGTGCCTGACCCGCATAATCCAGCCGACAACGCCCTGGGCTATGTCAACCATGCCTGGAACGAGCGCAGTTTTTATCAGCGTGTTGGCAATGTCTTTATCGGGATTGCTCCAGTTGTTGGCTGTACGCTGGCAATCATTGGTCTGACCCAATGGCTGGTTCCGGGAATTTTTACGCTTTGGCATGCCCTGATTACTCAGACTGCGGCGCCGCAGATTCATCTGGCGGCTGGCCGCACGATTCTATGGCTGATTTTGATCGGCAACATTGCCATTGGCGGTTTTGATCTTAGCAGTGCCGATCTGGAAAACTCCGCCACTGGTCTGATGACTTTGCTTATTGCCTTTTTAGCAGCGGCATTGATTCTTCGTCAGTTTACGACGGGACCAGTCGTTGCCCAGACTTTGCGAACCTGGCTGGCTCCTTTTTATTGGTCATTGGCATTTGCCCTGTTGATCAATCTGCTGATGCTGGGAATTTTGAGTCTGCTGAGCCGTTTGGGATAATTGACCTGCTATTCAGATACGCTTAGAATTATTTTTATAATGCAATTAGGAATCTTTGTAAAAAAAAGAAGGTCTAAAGAATGAAGAAAAATCTGTCTGCCTGCACCACGGTTTTGGTCGGTAAAAATGCTACCATTGATGGCTCAACCATGGCTGCCCGTAACGATGATACGTTTGGTCCCCTGACTCCACAGCGCTTCGTTACCTACCCGGCATACCATAATCAGCCCAACCAGGTTAAGGCCTACCTTAACAAATGCGTGGTTGATCGTCCTGCCAACGGCTATCGCTACCAAGGAACGCCCAACGTCAACTACAAAACGGAAGGCGTCTTTGATGAAAGCGGCTTTAACGAAAAGAACGTTGGCATGAGTGCCACGGAAAGCACCTATTCTAATGAACGGGTGCTGGCCTTTGATCCTTTGGTTGAAGATACCGGCATCAACGAAGATCTGATCGTTGCTGCTACTCTGCCGTTTATCAACAGCGCGCGCGAAGGGGTTCAGTACCTGGGACAATTGATCAAAAAATACGGCTCTGCAGAAGGCAATGGCGTAATCTTCAGTGACAAAAACGATGTCTGGTATATGGAAATCATTACTGGTCATCACTGGGTTGCCCAGCGAATTCCTGATGACTGCTACGCGATAACCGGCAACCGCATCGCCATTCAAGAAGTTGATTTCAATGATCCTGATAACTTTATGTGGGATGACACGATTCGCGAGTTCGTGGCAGAACACCATCTGAATCCGGATCGCGATGGCTGGAACTTCCGCCACATTTTTGGTACGGCGACCGTTTTTGACCAACACTACAACACGCCTCGGCAATGGTATGGTCATAAGGTTCTGAGCCCAGACGTTGAGATGGATCCCCTGGACTTTGATCTGCCATTTGTTATGAAGGCCGACCACAAGATTACTCTGGAAGACGTTGAAGAAGTTTTGAGCAGTCATTACCAAAACACGCCTTACGATCCGCTGGGCCACGGTACGGATGCAGAAAAGCACATGTTCCGGCCAATTTCTTTGAATCGAACCCAAAACTCGCACATTCTGCAGGTTCGCCCTGATCTGCCAGAAGCGGCCTCAACGATCATGTGGATGAGCTTTGGGATTCCAACGTTCACGCCATACGTTCCATTCTTTGGCAATGCCGCGGATGTCGATGCCAGCTACAAGAACACGCCTAAAGAGCTCAACATGAATCTGAAGAGCGCCTACTGGATGTACCGGGCACTTTCCATGATCGTTGAAAGCCATCATGCAGAGTTTTTGCAGGCCGATCTCGACTACCTCAAAGACGCCCGCCAATACTTCTACAAGTGGATCGATGAAACTGCCCCACTTGCTGAAGGAATGGACAACAATGAAGCCAGTGACGTTTTAAGCGAGAAGACGCATGAAATGGTTGCCGAAATGGCTAAACGTACCAAAGAGCTGATGAGCCAGCTGATCATGCACGGTCTGGAGCTTTCAAAACTGACCTTTATTATGGACAAGAATCTCTAACATTACTAAACCCCCGCATTTCAGCCGAGATGCGGGGGTTTTGACTGTTTTTGATCAAGCCATCGCCTGCTGTTTTTTCGATTTTGGCAATGCTGCTAAAAGCAGAGTCACCAATGGATTAAGCAGCGGGTAGAGCGTAAAGGCAACGTAGCCGTAGTCATGCAGGCTTAAGGTTCCAGCAATGAAGATGCCGCTGACGCTCCAGGGTACCAGTGGATTGATGTCGGCCCCGCCAGCTACCAATGAGCGCGTCAGCATGTTTTGGGAAAGCTGCTGTTCTTCGTAAGCTGATTTGAAAGCCGTGCCTGGCAGGATTTCAGAAAGGTATTCCTCGCCAATCATCATGTTGACGGCGACCCCACTGACGATCGTTGCCAAAACCAGCTTAAATGGCGTATTGACCAGTTTCTGCAGGGCAATCAGCAATTGATCGACGACTCCGTACTTCATCAAAAGCCCGCCCATCGACAAGGCACAAAGAATCAGCGCAATCGAGTTCAGCATGTGGGCAATACCACCACCAGACATCAATGTATCCAGCAGCTTACTGCCATGCATCTGAAAACCATTCATCAACAAACTGCTGATCTGAGCAAATGACAGCGATGGCGTCCAGACTTTGGTTAAAATCAGGGCCGTAAATGAGCCGGCTAATAAAGTCGGGATTGCCGGCACCTGTCTTAATGACATAACCAACAGCACCAGAATCGGCAGCAGTGACCAAGCGCCAACATGAAAACTGGATTTGAGCGCGCTGCTGATAACGTCGACGCGTGATAAATCGGCGTTGGTATTTTTAAAGCCAATTACCGCGTAGATCATGGCAGCCACAATTGCTGCAGGAATCGCGGATTTAGCAGTGTTTTTCAAATGTTCCGGAACGCGATTACCGATCAGACTGGTGGTTAGATTGGAAGTATCGGACAGCGGTGATAGATTATTGCCCAAAAAGCCGCCCGCGACGATGGCCCCAGCCGTCATTGCATCGCTAAAGCCTAGAACGTGGCCAATTCCCATAAAGGCCAGGCCCAGCGTTGAAATCGTCGTAAATGCATTGCCCACGATGATACCAACGATGCCACAAGCCAAAAAGACAGTGGGGATAAAGAATTTGACCGAAACCAAATCAAAGCCAATAACCATGATCGTCGCAATCGTTCCTGAGGCCAGCCAGGTACTGATCAAAAGCCCAATCATCATAAAGATCATCATCGGAATAATTCCTGGTTTGATCCCTTCAGCAATCCCATCGATAACCTGCTCCCAGGTAAAGCCGCGCAACCTGCCGTAAAATAAAAGCAGCGTAAAGACGCAGAGAATCGGAATCTGTGGACTCATTTTGTATTTGATGATTAAAGTTCCCAAAATCAAAAACATGACAACGATTACGCTGAAACTTTCTGTCATTTTCAAATGCCGTTGTTCCATTGACCAATTCATCCTTTCCAAAATAAAAACCGCCACGCTGCTCCGTGACGGCAATTCTGATGAATCATCATCGCCACGAGACGGCCCGCGGCGGCATCATGTCAAGCTTCCGCGGATACAAGCTGTTGCGTGCCTGCATCCATAACGAACACAACCACTATCATTTACAGATAGCGTTGATAAGACGTTAACTTAGCAAATGCTTGAACCATGATTTCATCTCCGTTTTTCAAATTATTGGCATCATTATAAAACCATTAAATTAGAAATTCAATATAAAATTAGACTTTTTTAATTTTAGTAATGGAGCTTTGGCTTGGCAAAACAATCAGCTCGTGTATTCCACGCTGATTGCCCTATAATAATTAAGATAATCTGTTTTAGAGGATGGCGATTAAAAAATGAAAATACTGCTTGGACTAAAGGGCAGCAGCAGTCGCACTCAGATTGACGACCGGCTGCAGCATCATCCCGACGTCTATGAATTTTTTACTGACGCAAGCGACTTCACGCCCAGCGGCTATCAGCACCTATATGAAGCCGTTCAATACGTGCAGAGCCGTGGCGTCAGCAGGATCGTTCTGCACCATCCAATGAAGTTTGGATCAACCCATGCCGAGATCGTAGCCCCCGAAAAACAGTTTCCCAAGCTGTATCGTTTCATTGAAGAAACCACGATGCAGCTGATCGGTTTGGCTAAGGATCTTGACGTTCAATGTCTGATTCACGGCGCCTATGCTCAGGAAACAACTGAATACATCGACTGCTATCCTAATCTGGTGGCCGCCCAGCAAGCTGCATTTGACCGCCTGGATCGTTTTGCCAAAGCAGGCGGTAGTCACATCATGTTTGAAAACTCCATCGCACCGGTATTTGCCTATGGCGATCCAGCAATGGAAGACGAGATTTTAAGTCATCATTATCGGCTGGCCTTTGATACCTCGCATTGCTTCATCTGGCTGCACGGCAATAATCAAGGCCTGCAAAAATCGCTGCGGCACTTAAAGGACCAGATCGTTCATTATCATTTGGTCGATTCAATGGGGCAAACCCATGACAGTCTGCCACTGGGAACCGGCAAGATTGACTGGCGCGGTGTCTTGCCATGCTTGAATCCTAATGCTACCAGCATTTACGAGATCAATCTCTCCAACCAGGAAGACTGCCAAGAACAGCTGCAGAGTCATGCCTATCTAACCAGACTGGCTCAAGCACTTGGTTAACCCTTCTTGACGTCGCGCGGCTGTTGTGTTTCCTGCATGGTCTTTAGCAGCTCGGCAGCCTGCATCCGGTTGAACAGCGTTTCCACAACGTAATTGATCAGCTGGTCATTCACCGGGTCAAGCTGATTGTCGACCGCTGCTGATTCATTATGCAGTCGGGCATTCATCAAGTCGACGAAGCGATCATAGGCCTGCTGCGGATAATTATTGATCGTAACCTGTTTGATGCCCTCATGAATTGAAGGAATCGAAAAGCTGCCCTTGAGCATGGCAATCATAATCACCGCGGCCAGCTGGTAGCGCGAGTACTTCTTTTTTACTGGCGCCATGATGATGCCTTTTTTAACATAGTTGTTGATCATCGACTTGGTAATCGGCGCGATGCCCATTCCCATAGCGCGATCATTAACCAAGGCAACAACCTGATCGACATAAAGATCCAAGTCTGGCAGCTCATCCCAGTGTGGCAGCTGAATCTTGCCCAGGTTAGCCTGCCAGCGTTCAAAACTCGTCATTTTGGTTCCTCCATTCCGAGTAATTAGATAGTCTTCGAAACCAGTATACAGCATTACTACATTTGATTGGTCGTTAAAGCATTCATAATTTAGTCTTCGATGCCCACAGATTGATTGCGATATTGATCAGTCGTCAATGCCATCTTCAATACATTGGCAGCCTGAGCTAAACCAACTGCCTGTCCCGTTAGCGGTTGGCCCTCGCCAATAATCTTTAAGGCTGTTTCGCGTGGAACAATTGGCAGCGCCCGCACGATCACATACGGAAACTCCAGCTCGTCAATCATCTTAATCGCATATTGATGAGCCAATACCATATCCAAAGCCGATTTGCCATACCATTTCTGCAGCTGTTCATCAGTGGCATCATCGGCTGTGCCGGCAATTGAGAGCATTACGATCTTTGCTGGCGTTACGTTACTATCATCAATCAGGTCAACCAGGTCATAGACATCCTGGTCAACCGGATCGTCAGGCTTAGGCAGCCAGCACAAGACGTCTTGGCTTTGCAGCTTAAAATGAAAACTTGGCTCTACCACAGCATCCGGCAGCAATGACAGCAGGCGCTCGCGCAAACCATCATTACGCTGCCCAATCAATACGATTCGATTCATAATCTCACCTCATTTTACTAGTAGGTCATCAGTTCGTCTGCTACCGTGGCATCCTCAATCCGAACGTCAGTAATCGTGCTTTGCTCCAGCAGCGGCAGAATTGCTTGAATATTGCCCGCGTATAAAAAACGGGTTTCTTGCGGTGCTTCTTCCAGGATTCTGGCTCCCAGTTTCTGGGCCGTCTCAATCGGAAAACCAGTGCCGAAAACCGTGACTACGCAGTCAACGCCGCTTTGGGGATGCAAATGGCGTGTCGAGGTCAAATAGCCGCGGCTGAAATAATAAATGTCATCAGCGCAGCTCATCATGGTCGTCATGTTGCTGCTGGTCATCAAGATCAACGCATCAGTCTTTTGAGCATAACTGCGCAACAGCTGCCAAACTGCCTTTGCTTCCCGCGGTGTCAAGCCATCCGTTGCGTGGTCAAGCAAAAGCACAGACGGCTGTTTGACCAGCAGCAGAATTATGCTCAGCTCAATTTTTTGGTTTCGATTGAGGTCACTGATTACAAGCTGCCAATCCAGATCAAACTGGCTTAGAATCTGACGGGCCTGTTCATCATCAATTGAATTGGCACTGCCTTTTTGCGCTTGACGAATCGCACGCTGAATCGTCCAGCGATCCTTAAATCTAAGATCATCCAGCATCATCAGCGACTTTTCTGGATGGCGAAAAGTCTTTAAAGGCTGGTCGTTGATCTGAATCGTACCACTGGTTGGCTGACCATGTTTGCGCAGCAATGAAAACAGCGTCTCACCAAACAGCGGATCATCACTGCAAAAAGCTACTACGTTAGGCGACTGCAGCGTCAGGTCGATATTTGACAACCGACTGCCATTATCGGCTTCAATCGTCAAATTATGCGTGACTATTTCGACCATGGAAAATCATCCTCTCTAAGTCGTTTGCTTTTATTATAACGTGGTTGCGGCACCAAACCATTTTTAAACTAAAAAGACAGTGTCAACTGCTCTAAAAATCGGCTAAAATATAAGTTATCGACTATGTAATTAATAAGAAAGAGGAAATCAAACGACATGAACATCCTTTTTATCTCTATCGAGGGCAACACCCGCTCATTTCTGACCCGCTTGCAGGCATACGCCCAACAGCAGCACAGTTTCAACCCGCAGCTGCCCACCATCAATCTAAAGGAAATCACCGATCAAACATTGCCGGCAGCCGAAAGCGAACCATTTTTTGCTTTCGTGCCAACTTATCTGGATGGTGGCAATGGTTTTGACTCTGGCGTTAAAGAACTGATGACCAATGCTTTGGGTGAATACATCGCAGAAAATGATAATGCCAAAAAGTGCTTAGGCGTGGTTGGCAGCGGCAATCGCAACTTCAACGAACAGTACTGTCTGACTGCCCGTAAGTATGCTTATGAATTCAAGGTACCATTCTTGGCTGACTACGAGCTGCGTGGCACCAGTCAGGATGTTGAGCAGATCTACGCTATCCTGACCAAGCGCTGGCAACAGGTTAATGCCTAATCAACAATATTTTTGGCATGGCAGTTTTTGGCCATGCTTTTTTAATTTTTATATGTTTCACGTGAACAAACCGTTTTATAATAGTATTAGTAATGATATCGATTTCATGCAGTAATGGAGATGATTTTTTGAATCAAAATTTGCAGCCAAAAGTTCGGCTAAACAATGGTCTTTTAATGCCGCAGATTGGCCTGGGCGTTTGGAAGACCCCGCTTGAAACGACCCGGCAGATGGTTTGCGATGCCCTGGCGAACGACTATGTGCTGCTGGACACGGCCAAGCAGTATGGCAATGAAAGCGCGGTTGGTCAAGGAATGCAGGATGCCTTTCAATCTACCGGGCGTACCCGAGCCAGCGTTTTCTTGACTACCAAGATCTACAATGGCGATCAAGGCGACTACGACCGCGTACGCAAAGGATTTGAAGGCCAGCTGCAGGCTCTGCAGACCGATTACGTTGATCTGTTACTAATGCACTGGCCGGTCAACGACTTATACAACCAGACCTGGCAGGCAATGGAACGAATCTATGCCGATGGTCAGGCCAAGGCAATCGGTGTCTGCAATTTCGATGTTGAGCGCATGCGTGATCTATTGGACCATGCCCAAATCATGCCCGCCATTAATCAAATCGAGTTCAATCCCAAGATTCATCAGCCAGCCATCGTCAATTTCTGCCAGCAGCATGATATCCAAATGGAAGCCTGGTCGCCACTGGGGAATGGTACGCTCCTTCACGAACCGATTATCGAAAAGATTGCGCAAAGTCATCAAAAAACGCCAGCTCAAGTTGAACTGCGCTGGGCTTTGCAGCATGATCTGATCGTAATCCCTAAAACCACGCACCCACAACGCATGCGGGAAAATGCCGACCTTTTTGATTTTGAACTGTCACCAGCCGAATGCATGCAGATCGATACTTTGGATACCGAAGAACATGCCATCTGGTACGATAAATTCAAATGGTCAGGCAATCCTAATGGCATCGATAACGTGATTGCCGATCCCGCCAGCTTTGAATAGTAAAAAGCGAATCCAGTCGTCAATGACCAGATTCGCTTTTTTGCTTCGTCAATTTATTCTTGTGGGATTCCTGCGCTGATCAGCCAGGTAATGCCGTACTGATCAACGATTTGTCCCAGATTGCCGCCCAGTTCATGCGGTCCAAAAGGCAGGGTTACGCGCTGTGCATCGCTGGCAGCCAAACGATCAAATAATTCCTTGGCACCTGCTTCATCACCGCCGAAATCCAAAAGTAGGGAAATCAGCGAAGAAGTCTGGGGATTGCCCATCGTTGCATCGGCACAGACGATTTTCTGTCCGACAATTGAAAATTCACCGTGCGCTGTCGTGGTATCCAGATCATCCAACGCCAAACCCAGATTTTCAGCTTGTTCTGCTGAAAGCGGCTGACGGTAGATGATCTCGGCGCCAAATTGTTCCACGTAATAATGCATGGCTTCGCGCGCATTTTCAAAAGTCAAATACGGATAGATTTTTGCCGTCATAATTTTCCTCCGATAAAGTGTTCTTTTAAATTATAGGGAGCCACGGGTCATTCGTCAAATCACGACTTCGATTCAAAAAAGAGCTAGGTAAGCGCTAATGGTCGTTTATTGCGACGAATACTGCATTTTGACGTTCATATAGATTTTGTTGCATGTAAATCGTTAAACTTTGTGCAGATTCATGTTACAATGACGTGGTCTTAGAAAAAAGCAGAAATAAATAACCAACTATTCATTAATCAAGAAAGGAATGATATTTTGAACAACACGCGCAAACACAGCGCCTTTCTGGTTTTAGGCATTTTCCTGCTGGGCGCCTGCATGCGGACGCCGGTAACCTCGATCCCTTCAATCGTTGGCGAGATTGCCGCCTCATTTCACGTTGCCACTACCAGTCTGGGGATTTTAACTACGATTCCTTTGATCTGTTTTGGTTTGGTCGCGGTCGTAGTACCAATGATCGGACAAAAGCTTGGCAATGAATTGACGATTGCCATTGCCCTGCTGATCTTATTTGCCGGCTCTTGGCTGCGGGTTCTCAACTATGCTTCATTAATGATCGGCACGCTGCTGGTCGGCATTGGGATTACTTTTTTGAATGTGCTCCTGCCTGCCATCATCACTGAAAACCTGCCTGACAAGATCGGTTCAATGACCAGTCTTTATAATGTTTCATTAGCGCTCTTCTCAGCAATTGGTGCTTATGCCATTACCCCAGTTGCGCAAAACAGCAGCTGGCAGTTCTCAGTAATGCTCCTCAGCATGCTGGTGCTGGCTACATTGGTATTATGGCTGCCAAATCTGCGTTTCAACCAGCGTGGAACCAGCGAAGCCACCAGTACTGGTATCAACATGTGGAAAAACAAGACGGCTTGGCTGATTTTGGTCTACTTTGGCCTGTCATCATTCGTCTTTTATACAACGGTTGCCTGGCTGCCATCAATTGCAATCAGTGCCGGTTTAAGCCACAATCAGTCCAGTCTGATTGCGGGGCTGTTCCAGCTGTTCTCCATGCCGGGAGCTTTTTTAGCGCCATTATGGGCAACCAAGCTGAGCAACCGAATGCCGCTGATTCTCGGTGCCGGTATCTTCACGATTCTGGGCTATCTTGGCTTGATGATGCCATTTCATAGCTTTGGCTGGTTTGTCTTTGTCAGTTTGATCTTGGCAATCGGAACCTCGGCAACGTTTGCCCTGATCATGACGCTGTTCAGTTTAAAGACCAAGACGCCGGTTAACACAGGAAAACTGTCCGGCATGGCTCAATCATTAGGCTATCTGCTGGCCGCATTTGGTCCGATGCTCGTCGGTAATCTTAAGGCTGCCAGCGGTTCATGGTTTGCCGGTGAGCTGACTACCATGCTGGTTGCCGTTGTCTTCACCATTTTTGGCGTTTTGAGCGAACGCAAGCCTTACGTCGACTAATTACTGATCATCAAAAATACGCGTGCTCGAAGCAGGCGTGTTTTTTTTACTAAAAAGCCTGATGTGTGCAAGCGATTGCTTTAACGTTAGATCAACGCTAAACGCTAAAATAAAATTTTATTTTCGGCCTATACCATTGTCTGATAAGCGTTTGACAAAACCCCAGAACGCGCTTTTTTTCGGCGTGGTCCATTTGAGAATTCCGCAAAAAGTGGGGACGCTTTCTAGTGCAGTTTTGAACATAAAAGTATATAATTTAAGCGTTAGAGTGATTTTCTGATATTTTCAGAAGGAGTGAACATTTTGGCTAAGGAAAATAAAGCTTTAATTACGCTGTTCGGGGCAGCCGGCGACCTTGCACAACGCAAGCTGTACCCATCATTATTCAACCTTTACAAGAAAGGCTACCTGGCAGAACACTTTGCTCTGCTCGGTACTTCTCGGCGTCCGCTGAGCGATGAGGACTTCCAACAAATGGTTTTGAAGTCCGTCAACGGTATGGAAAACGAAGAAGGACAAGCTCAGGCATTTGCCAAGCACTTCTTCTTCCAATCCCATGACGTTACCAAGCCTGAACACTACACTGTGCTTAAGCAACGCCTGGAAGAACTGGACAAGCAATTTGGTGCTGAAGGCAATCGCCTGTTCTACATGTCCATGGCTCCTCAATTCTTTGGCACGATTGCCTTGAACTTGAAGAAGCAGGACCTGCTGACCAAGGATGGCTTCAACCGTCTGGTGATCGAAAAGCCATTTGGTCGTGACTACGAATCCGCTAAGAAGCTGAACGATGAACTGTCACAAACGTTCAACGAAAACCAAATCTTCCGGATTGACCACTACCTGGGTAAGGAAATGGTTCAAAACATTCAAGCCCTGCGTTTTGGCAACACGATTATCGAATCGCTGTGGAACAACCGCTACATCGACAACATCCAAGTAACGCTGAGTGAAAAACTGGGTGTTGAAGAACGTGCCGGCTACTACGACCAATCCGGTGCGCTGCGTGACATGCTGCAAAACCACATCATGCAGATCGTTGCTCAACTGGCAATGGAACAACCAGTTGCCTTTACCGACACCGATGTTCGGGTTGAAAAGATCAAAGCACTGCGTTCACTGCGGGTCTACACCCCATCCGAAGCGGCTGCCAACTTTGTTCGTGGCCAATACGGTGCTGGCGATGATACGCATGCCTACCGCAATGAAGACGGTGTTGATCCAAACTCCATTACGGAAACCTTTGTTGCTGCCAAGCTGATGTTTGACAACTATCGCTGGTCTGGTGTGCCATTCTACGTACGGACTGGTAAGAAGCTGGCTGACAAGTTTACCCGTATCGACGTTGTCTTCAAGAAGCCACTGATCGACATCTTTGCCAACCCACGGATGAAGAGCGAACAATCACTGAACTCCAATGTCTTGACGATCTTTGTTGAACCAAACTCTGGCTTCTCACTGCGTCTGAACGCTAAGCGCGCCGGCCAAGGCTTCACGACTGAACCAGTTGACCTGAAGTACCTGCAAAGCGATGAAGCCAAGAACGAATCACCAGAACCATATGAACGTCTCTTCCACGATGCACTGGAAGGCAACCACACCAACTTTGCATCATGGGCTGAAATTGCCTACGCATGGAAGTTCGTTGACGTTATTCGCAAGCTCTGGGACATTGAAGAACCTCAATTCCCTAACTACACGCCTGGTTCAATGGGCCCAGCTGCTTCTGACGAACTGCTGGCTCGCGATGGCCGTCAATGGGTTTACCATCTGAATCACTAAAATTTTAAAACCTTTGCCAATCTGGTAAAGGATAGCCCCCTCGTTTCAGAATCTTGAAGCGAGGGGGCTTTAATTTTTTAGCCCTCTCAATTATCTTTAGTGGATTAAGTTTTTTCTTAACATTCTTAAATCTGTTTCGTTAAACTACTTCTAAATTACTAAAATTTAGTTAATTTTTATATTTTCTTAGGAATTAAACTAGTTAGATTACTGTAAAGATTGTGCAAACCTTAGCAAATATTTCTTCAACTTTTAGCGCTTTCTGGTATAATAGTTTCTGTAAATGATGTAATTAAGTTTTTAAGGAGTGTGACAACACAATGTCAGATCAAAAAGCGCAAATTGGTGTTGTTGGTTTGGCCGTTATGGGCAAGAACCTGGCACTGAACATTGAAAGCCGCGGCTTTACTGTTGGTGTATACAACCGTAGTCGTTCACGTACCGATGAAATGATGCGTGACCACAGCGACAAGAAGCTGATTCCTAGCTACACGGTTGAAGAATTCGTCAACTCTCTGGAAAAGCCTCGTCGAATCCTGATGATGGTTAAGGCCGGCAAGCCAACTGACGCTGTTATTGAAGAACTCCTGCCATTGCTGGACAAGGGTGACGTGCTGATCGACGGTGGTAACACCAACTTCCACGACACGATGGCACGGAACGCTAAGCTGGACGAATCCGGCATCAACTTCATCGGCATGGGTGTTTCCGGTGGTGAACTGGGTGCCCTGCAAGGTCCTTCCCTGATGCCTGGTGGCCAAAAGGAAGCTTACGACCTGGTTGAACCTATCCTGACGCAAATCGCTGCCAAGGCTGAAGACGGCAAGCCATGTGTTTCCTACATCGGTCCTAACGGTGCCGGCCACTACGTAAAGATGGTTCACAACGGTATCGAATACGGTGACGAAGAACTGATCGACGAAAGCTACAACATTATGCGTAATGTTCTGGGTCTTTCCGTTGACGAAATGGCTGACATCTTTGCTGAATGGAACAAGGGCGAACTGGACAGCTACCTGGTTGAAATCACTGCCGACATTCTGACTCGCAAGGATGACCTGGGCGAAGACAAGTCCAAGCCAATCGTTGACATGATCCTTGACCGTGGTGCCAACAAGGGTACTGGTAAGTGGAGTTCTGAAACTGCCCTTGACGGTGGTGCTCCACAATCCGTTATCACGGAAGCCGTTTATGCTCGTTACATCTCCATGCTGAAGGACGAACGTGTTGCTGCAAGCAAGGTTCTGCCAGAAGACGTTGAAAAGCCAACTGTTTCTGAAGACCAAAAGAAGGAACTGGTTGAAAAGGTTCGTGAAGCCCTCTACTTCGGTAAGGTTATGAGCTACGCACAAGGCTTCGAACAAATGCGGATCGACTCCGAACGCTACGACTGGAACCTGAAGTTCGGTGAACTGGCTCAAATCTGGCGTGAAGGATGCATTATTCGTGCTCAATTCCTGCAAAAGATCACGGATGCCTTTGAAAAGGATCCTGAACTGAAGAACCTGCTGTTGGACGACTACTTCAAGGACATTGCCAAGAAGTACCAAAAGGCTACGCGTGAAGTCGTATCCATGGCCATCAACGCTGGTATTCCTGTACCATCCCTGGCTGCTGCCATCAACTACTACGACTCCTACCGTGCTGAAGTTCTGCCTGCTAACCTGCTGCAAGCACAACGTGACTACTTCGGTGCTCACACGTACGAACGTGTTGACCGCCCAGGCAACTTCCACTACAGCTGGTACGTTGAACAATAAAAATCAGTTAGACTTGATTTCAAAGCGTCGATCCTTAGTGTTCGGCGCTTTTTTTTATACTATTATCGTAATCTAAGAACTCAAAAAGCGTCCCGCGGCTGGCAGGACGCTTTATTTATTATTCAGTTAACAGTACTTGGGAAGTTGAACGCTGGAGGTGACGATACCAGTGATCGCCTATCATGATCTGACCCGCGTCATCAAATCCTAAGCGACGATACAGCCGTTCTGCCTTGGGGTTGGCGACATCGACATTTAAGCCAATCGTCTCGTATTCCAAGGAAGCAGCATGTTTTATAATCGCATCAATCAGAGCCGTTGCAATCCCCATTCCGCGATAATCAGCATCAACCGCCAATGAGTCTAGGTAAAACTCATTGGCAAATGATTCGGGGTCCGCGAAGAAATCGACATCGCGAATCGACGGAATTGGCGCTGCAGCTTCTTGATATACTCGGTTGACCGCATTTTCGTTGTTGTCTGGATAGCCAAACGCTACCCCCACGACCTGCCCATCAGCCTCAGCAACAAACGTGGTTGCCACATAGCCAAGTAAGGCTCGGTCGCGGTAAGCATTATAAATCATCCTCTGGGGGTCTTCGTCGGGAACCGACTCAAATTCCTCCAGTTCCATTTCATCATAAATCAAAGACATTAACGGTACTATCTGGCCGGCGTCTTCAGGCTCGGCCTTGCGAATCGTATAAATAAATATCCCTCCAAATTTGTTTGATGCAAGCTCATTATATGGGAAAAGCCAACTTTTTGGCAAGGAAAGATTAAAAATTTATAAGAAATTAACGTTTTCAGCAACGTAATTTCTAACATTTTTTGTTTTGAGACTGTTTCTCAGCCTCTTATGTTCTGTCATCATTTAAATGATAAATATTTTGATACTATAAAGTTGAACACTATTGCAAAGATCTGGATTATGCATATCCAAAATAAATTATTCAATCTATAACCTGTCAAATAATTAATACCTATAATAGAATCCAAAGCATAAGCCAACGTATTTAATTTAAACACAGCGATAAAAAAAGCATAGTACTTTTCTATTGCTAAAAAGGTAATTAACATATCAGCAAACATAACAACTATTCGTCCGCTAAAAAATGTAATTAGCTGGTAAACTAGAGATTTTGATTTTTGTTTAGTAAAAACAAATCTCCTATTTACATAAAAAGCAAAGAAAATAGTCAAAATTTCAGTGATTGTTGCTGAAAGAACAGGTGTTACAAATGTATCTAATAATAATCTGACGACAAAATAAAATACTGTTGTTACAATTCCCCAGAATAAATACTTTATCTTTTCATTCTTGATAAGCTTAAGTACAGATTTATTTACTGACAAGATCTAAATACCATGAAACCATTGCCAACCTGCGTCCCAGTAATGCTTCATTACTTTTTTAGAAGAAGCACTAGCATAGTTAGCGTTTTGTCCAGCATTAAGTTGCACTAATGGGACAACTGCAAAAACAGCAACCATAACGGCAACAATGCAAGCCTTACTCATTTTATTCAGTTTCAAGATTACTCACCTCCTTAATTCCGAAAGTGTACCACATAATGACCAAAATAATTATTAAAAGTCCTATTTTTAACAAATGACTACAATTGTGTACTTTTAAAAAGTTAGAAAAGTCTTTCCTCTGTTCCAAAATCTGTTTTTGAAATATCTTCCCTATTATTCCATTCATCAACAGATGGAACATTTTTAGACTTCAAATGGGGCTTCTCTGTTTTTACTGGTACGTCATTTTTCTTTTTTGGTCGAACAATAATATCATAGTCATGCAAAACGTCCTTCAAGCTGTCTAGATTCGTCTTCTCCAACAGCAGCTTCCGCACCTTTTCGCCGTAGATTTCTTTATCGTGCTTTTCTGCAGCCACCAATTGCTTTTTGATCGCGGCAATGTCATATCTTGATGTCATCTTCTGTACCTCTTTTTTCCTTGATTAATAGCTCTAAGCCGTTCAGCGTTCTTCTTCTGTTGTTCAACAGCCTTATCAACAACGCCAGATAGTCTCCTGGCCTGTCTTTTGGCAATACCGTTGATTTTCTTCAATTGTTCAGGCGTTGCTTTCTCCAGGGCCTTTTTTTCTGGATCTGAAAATTCAAACTGCCCTCTGTCTGACCATACACCCTGATCAACCATGACCAGGTACCGCGTCATGTCGGCCGTAGCAGCTATTAGCGGATTGCTACTATTCTCCGGTAGCCCGTCTCTCATTGTTACAGTCACGATTGCCTCAGAAGCATTCTTTTTCGATTTTTGCTCAGCCGCCTTAGCAGCCAATCGCATCTGTCGCTCGAGATCTTGATAGCTTTTTACGCTATCCAATTCCCGTATTTTAGCTCGAAAGCGCTTCATTTCGGATTTTCGACGTTCGAAATTGGCTCTCAGACGCATTATTAGGGCAATTGATCGGTCAACTGCTTGTTGAATGCTTCTAACAAGGTTAGTAAGCGACTGTTTTCTTGTTCCAACTCGCTCAACTCTTTCTCCTGCATCTCCAACGCTTTGCTCCAATTGCTGCTGATGTGTTCGAACAGCAGTAATTGCTTGTCGTCTAGAGTCAAGACGAACTGATCTAGCGGCTTCTCTTGCTCGCTCTGCTCGTTGTTGTTTGATACCTTCTTCATATTCATCAATGTTATTCCTTTCATAAGTTGTGCCCAAGCGCTGCCCTCGGCTGATCCGCTTTTTGCCTTCCTTGTCCACAAAAGCATAGCTTATTCCATTCTGCCCACGTCGTCTCACGTCAACGCCTCTTGCTTTCAGGGCATCTTCTAGATTAACGTTCTTCTTTTTGATCTCGGCCAAAGCATCGTCAATCCTAGCTCTCAGATCACTCTTCCAAACATATTGGCCCTTCATCTCCAGTTCACGCTCACTTATTGTCTTTTTAATCTTCTTTGAACGCTCCTGAGTGATCTCAAGCCCGTATTCACGACAGACAGCATCGTTAATCTCTCGAAAACTACGCCATTCTTCGTTTAGATTGTCAACAATCCACTGCTTACCGTCATTAAGATTGGTCTTGTTAGCAATAATGTGATTGTGCAGCTTATGGCCTTTCCCGTCAACATGTGTATATACAGCAATCTGATACGGTGGGTAATATCCTTCTTTTCTTTCGTCATCAACGCCGCCGAAAGCCCGCCTAGCAAATTCATAGCCGATCTCATTGCATATCTGCCAATTCTCCGGGTTGGTAATGTCCAGATCATCAGCCGAGAATGATTGTATGATTCTGATAGCCTGATTTTTGATAGTGTCCCCGTTGGCATGCTGTCTAACGGCCTTCATTTCTACAGCAGCATAGGTTGGACTGATGTTAATGCCGCTCCTGACAACTGCCCTATCATTGTTTTTCAATGCTCCAGGCGGGCAGCCATGCTCAATCAACCAGTCTTTAGTCTCCTGTTTCATTCGATTAGGCCCTAAGGCATAGCTGATGGCTGCTGCTGCACTCTTGGCGCGATTCATCTTAATCGTAGCCAAACATGAGCCACCTCCTTATCTAGTGCTTCCAACTGGTCTTTAACAGCAATCCATTCCTCCTCTGCGACTTCGCTTTTGGACTGATTCAGACGCCTGGCAATCTGGTTGATATTGTTGCCTATACGGGATAGATCAACGATTATCTTATGGTATTCGTCGTCCGCCAGCTTCGGTTCTTTCAATTTTGAGCGCATTACTAAGTGCTTACAATACTTAGGCACAGACAAGCCCATAATGCGTGCCGAAGCCTGGATTTTAGCATACTCGGCCTCGTTAACCCTAATATTAACCTGATGATTATCAGTTCTTGGCATCTTCCTGCCTCCTCTTAATACCATGGCTTCCCATTATATTTTGTATTATCCAAATCAATATGCTCCCACCCTCCATATTCTTTGATATACGCCTGCTTCAAGCGTTCATATTCCTCATCGCTAACAGGTTCTGTATCACGCTCTAAATAGTAGTAGTATGGCATTTCGGCCAAATAGAATGGATCATCTGCGCTGTTGTCATTGTCATAGCGGTATTTTTCAGCATGAAAGCCATTATCAGGATTTATAATCTTTCGATGACAATCATGTAGCCATTGATATGAGGTCCTTGCATTCTCATACTCAAGCTCCAGCTGTCGTTTTTTCTCTTCCTCCAGTTTTGCCTTTTTCTTTGCCTTCGAACGGCGCATGCGCTCTGTCTTACTCATTACTTTTGTTTGTTCTTCAGAAAAATACAAAGCCTGACCGCCACCATAATGGTTAGACCAACGAATCCACTCGCCAACAGCTTTTTTTCTCAATTGACGTTGCTTCTTCAACCATTGCTTTTCAGTAAGCAGATGTTCATACGTATGGCGCTTAATATTGCCTTTTTCATCTTTGATTATGATTTCACGATACATTTTTTGCTCCTCTCTCTTTCACCCCTAAATGAGGTTAGGTTTGCACACGCAACACCGGTCTCATTTAGGGGTATAAAACAGATAGACCAATTTTGAATTGTTTATCTCATACATATATTGAACAGTAATTTTTAGAATTCTTAATTTCTTAGTCGTTCAGTCGTTACCGTCTCCTCCGCTCTACTGCTACAACCGATTACGTCAATGACTATCTAGTAAATCTTAGTCGTTAAATGACAACTAAGAAAAATACGTTAGTTGTCTTAGAAACACCAGTAATATCAACGATTCAGCTTTAAAAACGACTGAACGACTGTTATAATCAAAACTTTTAGCTTTTCTCAACTAAACTATTTTTCACACCTATACTATTCTTTCTTTGCTCCTAATTAAAATTTGAAAAAAAGTCAGAAAAAAGTGTAACATGGTTACTTTTTCTTGAAATCCTTACTCTCCCAAGCCTTTTGGGCGTTACACTGTATGGTAACGTAGTGTAATACTGGAACAAGAGTGTAACATTTTTAGCTTTAGCTTGGCCGTATAGTGTAACATTCCTAATACTTACTCTCCCAAGGGTTCTGGTGAAAACGTAACTAAATCCTTACCGTACGTTACCATGTGTAATTATATAGTGTAACGTACTTGACGCTTACTCTCCCAAGGGTTTTGGTGAAAATGTTACACTGTAACCATCTTTTACGGGTTTTTTTTAAATTTGATCGCCTGGTTGACGTCTGGAACACGTCTTGGCATATAGCCATAATCATCATCTTGGTGGTTTTCAATGATTTCTCGATCTGCTTTCGATAATCTACTTTTGCACAACTTCGGCTCACGATCTGGCAGTACTTTTTGCAGCCGTGTTACGGCTTTAGGGGTAAACGTGTTTTGGCTACCTGGTTGATAGCCATATTGTTTAGCATACACGGACCATACATGATATAAGTAGGCCGTAGGAATACTGCCCATGTCTCGCAACCATGCTGCAACGTCACCATCAACGAACACTTCGTCGATAAACGTCCATACGCTGTTGTTGGTGTGTTCATACTCATTTAGCGCTGCTGCTGAAGCTGCAGTATTCAGATAGCGGTTGAAGCTGCCTTTTTCGACCAGTGCCTTGTAAAGCACGTATTGTAGCAGCCTTGGATCGGCCAGATAACGGTTCTTGATCGCCGGATTCTCTTTTATACCATTAAAATCAGCATTGAATGGTACAATCAACAATCGTCGGTAAACCCCGCCATCATCGCTAAAGCGTGGCATTTTGTTACATGATTGAACCACCAATGCACGTATCTGTGCAGGATATTCTGTATGATGCTTTTGTTCAACAATAACGGGATCACCAGTGATGATGCTGTTGAAGTTTGACTTGTCGGCAATCACCGTGTTGGCCGGGTTGTCATCACCAATGACAACCGACTTATTAACCAAAGATTGCATAGCAAATCGTTCTTCAAACTCTGCCACTTTTTTAAGGCCATAATTATGACGGCCTACCAGGTTTTGCAGTACTGTTTGGAATGTCCCTTTGCCATTGTTCCCGGCGGTGCTACCAAGTAAAAAGATAGCTTTGTGGAGTGAAACGGCCTTGTTAGTGTTGCACGCAGCGTGCAGCACTTGCCATAATAGCTCGACAATCTCGCTATCGCCGCAAGCAATTGAGTCCAGCCAAGCATCAAACGTCCAAGTTGTTCCATCAGCATTATTGAATACCGGTTTTTGCGGTTCAATCAATGGCACGGGCTTTAGCACTCGACCAGTACCATATTCCGCTGTAGGCAATGGTGTTTCGATCTTAGTTCTGACGTACGCATTAGGTGTATACGGTAGAATTCGCTTCATTTCCACATCAACAATGCCGTTACCAACTGGCACGTAGCGTGGACTGCTGATTGGATCTACTGGTTTTTTTCTTCCGTGAATTTGGCATAGCTGATAGATAACGTCAGATGCGCGGTTTTTGTTGAACGAAGGCTCAACCGCAAAAATGAATTGGCGTAGTTGTCGTTCACCATCACGATATATTCCAGCTTCTGGATCGTACGTTGACATGTGCAACCGTTCGTCATCGTTGTTGTCGAACCAGCAAAAATGGCAGTATTGGGACAATATATAAGCTGTTTCAAGCGTGCTTAAACGATAAATTTTCTTTTTCGAGCTGCTCTTACTGTTTTTTTCAGCCAAATACTGTTTCTTCGCCTTTTTTAGCAATCCAATTAATTGATCAACCGTGTATGGTTCTTTAGTAACATCTCCTCCTAAAAATGTTGAATCCTCTTTTAATCCATTAGCAAATTGTTTATAATTACTTTTAAGCATATTGTTGTCCTTCCTTTCAAGGGCGATATTATTAGATCTGTCGAGTGCTTGCGTAACGTAACTCGGCTTTTTTTATTGCCCTTTTTACCTACTTTTCGTTAGTAACAACTTCTTCGTGTGCCTTCATAAAGCTATCAATCGCCGTTTTGCTGACGCGCATAGTCTTACCGACTTTAATAACTGGCATACCTGCTTTAATCAAGTCATATACGACGTGCTTTGAACCGTAACCAAGGTACTTCGCAGCGTCAGTCAAGCTCATGTATTCTTGTTCTTGCATATCTTCACACCCCCTTTCTTTTTTGATTATTAATTAGGCTAAACAGATTTTATTGTTAGACAAGTTTCGCCACGTTCGTTTTCGTTTAACCTCGTTCCAAGGTTGGAACGAGGTTGCGGCAAAAGTAGTATCATTAGATTAAATCGTTAGAATTTTGATTGATCCTTTAGCTATGCGCGTGCCCGGCAGCCGTAAATTCATAGAAAGAAGGATCAATCATGTGGACTGAACCCACAAAAACCGGCAAAGTTAAGTTTGTCGAACAATTCAAAAACCCTCTGACGCTCAAGTACACGCGCGTATCAATCACGATGGACAAGGAAACCAATACCACGCGCAAGCTGGCGCAACAGACCTTAAACAAGCGAATTGAAGAGAAGCTTCGTTATCTTGAGGACGGTCAGATCAAAGAAGGTGTTACATTCGGTGAGCTGATTGAAGAATTTGATAATTACTATCAGCACACGGTCAAGTCTTCAACGTTTGCGTCTTGGAAAAATCTCAAAGCCCGAATTCTGCAAAATTTTCATTCCGATATTTTAGTATCTAAAATCACCAATAAATATCTGACTAACACGCTAGAAGCCATGATCTATCAGCGCGGATATAATAATGCCTATGTTGGATTGATCAAGTGTAAGATCAATCAGCTGATGCGCTATGCGTACCGGCATGACTATATCGCAGCCCCAATTGGTCAACTTGAAATTAATTGGAAACGCAATAATTCAGCGAAAAGCATTGAAGATAAGTATCTTGATGATGATGAGGTTAAACAGGTGCTAGAAGCTGTTCGAGCCATCAATCCAGTACATGCTGACGTCCTCATGTGGCAATATCTTACTGGTATGCGGATCGGTGAGGTTCTTGCTCTACAAGTCAAGAATGTATTTCTCGAAAATGGCAAGTGGTTTGTTAAAATTGACTGTACATTGGAGTACTCTTACAAACGCAAAAGCGAGTTTACAATTAGCAATACCCCCAAAACTCAAAGCAGCAACCGTACCATTCTTCTGCCAGATAAGGCAGTCATGATTTATCGCCAGTATTCTCTAAACAAGCAGCCTGATGACGTTTTGTTTAGCATTGAAACCAAAACCGGTGCTTTTCTTCACCCCCTTTCAATGGACAATCAGCTTAAAAAAATTCAAAAAGCATTAGATTTGCCCAAACCGTTATCAACCCATATTTTTCGCCATACCCACGCTTCTAAATTAGCTGAGCTAGGTGTTCCAATTGAGCTGATCTCAAAGCGGTTGGGTCATAAAGATTCCGCCATTACGCGCCAGATTTATCTCCATGTCACAAAAAAGACCGCTGAACGATACAGCGGTCTGATTAATAGTTTTGACGTATGATTTTCCCCTTTAATGTCTCTCGCAGTTTTTTAACAGGTCTGTAACCGCTGAAAGCATTGATATTACAGCACTTACGAAACAAAAATTAGAGTTTTATAAGAAAGTTAATCGTCAGTTTTTAAAATGAGTGTTAAAATATCAAAAAGCCGTAACCCAATTGCTTGGATTACGACCTTTGAATGATTTATTTAATTAAGCTTATTTCTTTTTAGCGTCTTTTTCGTCAGCTGGTACCTCGTTGTTTAAGTCGGTCCGCACTACCAAAACGTCAACGGGAGCATTCCGCTTAACAAAGGACGTAACTGAACCAACCATTGCCCGCTGCAGACGAGTCAGCCCGCAAGCACCCATCATAATCAGATCGTTTTGGTGATCGCGTGGGAAATCAAAGGAGATAACCGTCTTTGGGTTCCCCAGCCGGATGTGAATGTCAATGTTGTCAAAGCCTTGCTTTTGCTTTGCGTTGTCATACAGTTCATCCAGATAGTCCTTTGACTTGTCAACCAGCTGGTAAGCAATACTGCTGTCTGACATGCCGGCAAAGTTGTAAGCCATTGCTCGCGTGTCGATAACATTAAGGATGTCAATATGTGCATCGTTACGCTTAGCAACGGCAATTGCCTTGTTCAGTGCCCGTTCTGCCTGCTTGGAACCATCAACAGGGACGAGAATGTTTTGATATTCTTGATTCATAGTTATGACCTCCAATTCACACGACTTAATTGTTATCCCTATTGTACCATAATGACAGCGGAATCATTTGATTTTTATGGGTGAAAAAGCAATAATTAGTTAAATTATTTTGACAATAAACCATTTACATTGTATTTTTTCACAATTTAAAGACATTATTTTGTGATTAGTTAAAAGGAGTGGATTTCATTGGACAAGATCGATCGTCAAATTATCAACATGCTGCAGGAAAACGCTCGGGTATCATTAAAGGAGCTTTCAGCAGCCTGCTACATCTCTTCACCAGCTATTGCCGCTCGGATCAACAAACTGGAAAAGTCTGGCATCATCACCGGCTTCCACACCAGCGTAAATCTAGAAAAACTGGATTATCACGTTAAGGCCTTCGTTCAGCTGCAACTGGAACCACGCCAAAAGAAGGAATTTTATCCTTACATTGCCCAGGTTCCCAACGTCATTGAATGCAATTGCGTCACCGGCGATTTTTCCGAGGTCATGGAAGTTGTTTTCCCTTCCACTTCAGATCTCGATGATTTTATCAATGAAATTCAGCAGCGCTTTGGCAAAACCAGTACTCAGATCGTCTTTTCAACCAGTGTCGATCACCGAGGCGTCAAACTGCCACAGCCCGAAGAAGTTAAAGACTAAGAAAACGCCTGCGGTCATGGACGATCGCAGGCGTTTTTCAAAACCGATAATGATAATTAAAGCAGCTTTTCGATCTGATTCAGACGCTTTTCAAACAGCGCAAAAGCTCGTTCCAGATATTGGCTGTCGGTAACGTCAACTCCCGCATGCTTTAACAGTGTTACCGGATCATCACTGCCCCCTGCCCGCAATAGATCCAGGTAGCGTTCCAGAGCACCTGGCTCATGCTGCCAGACTGCCTCAGAAAGCGCCGTTGAGACCGCCCAGGAAGTCGCGTACTGATAGACATAGTAGTTCATGTAAAAATGCGGTACATAGGCCCAGCTCTGCGTTCGCGTGCCAGTTTCCTCAACTGCGGGACCATAGTATTTATTAACCAGCTCACCGCTTAATTGATCCAGATAGTCGGCCGTCAGCGTCTGTCCTTTTTGCTCTGCTTTGTAGGCGGCATCTTCAAATTCAGCAAATTGCGTCTGCCGATAGATCGTACCAATGAAGCCGGTAATATATTGTTCCAGGATAAATATCAGCTTTTTAGGATCATCCTGGTATTTTTCCAGCAGATAGTCAGTTAAGATGTTTTCATTAAACGTTGATGCCACTTCTGCCAAAAAAATCGGTGCATCAGCATATTCCGATGGCTGAGCCTGTTGAGCAAACCAACTGTGCATGGCATGACCAGATTCATGTGCCAAAACAAACGTACTGTAAAGTTTATCAGTCCAGTTAAGTAAAATGAATGGATTTGCCGTATAGACGCCTACTTGATAGCCACCAGAGCGCTTGCCTAGATTTTCAGCCGCATCGATCCAGCGATGCTCAAACTCGTTTTTCAGGCCTTTCAGATACTCTGGACCCATCACCTGCAATGCATCCCACGTCAGCTGCTTACCTTGTTCAAAAGTCGTCTTCAGCATATCCTCGCCAGCCAATGGGACATTAACATCATATTTATACATCTTGTCCAGGCCCAGAACCCGTTTCTTCAGCTCATACCAGCGATAAACCAGATCAAGATGCTGATTGACGGTTGCCACCAGCGTATCATAGACGCTTTCTGGAATATTATTGGCTCCTAAAGCGGCCGCGCGCGCACTTGGATAGTGACGAATCCTAGCCAGTGCATTTTCTGTGCCGATAAAGCTGTTCAGCGTTTGAGCAAAGGTATTGCGCAGCTCATGGTACGGTTTTTCATATGCCAAAACGGCTTCCTTGCGCACGGAACGATTTTGCGATTCATTGAACTGGCTGCGATTGCCATGCGTCAGTTCAACTAACTGCCCATTTTCATCATGAACCTTGCCGAATTTCAGATCCGCATCGTTAAGCGTATTGTAGATTTCTTCCGCACTGTCCAGCGACTTGTTCAAATGACCCAGCAGCGTTTCTTCGGCTTTAGAGAGCACATGCTTTTTCTGCCGCCGCAGCTTGGTCATTTCATATTGATACTCGGCCAGTCCCGGCTCGCTTTGCATCAGCTTGGCAAAGTCCGCATCGTCAATGGCCGTCAATTCAGGTTGAATAAAGGCCAGCTCAGCTTCAATCGTCGTCGCGGCATTGACGACTTGACCATAGAGCGTGACTGCCGTTGAATCCGTCGTATCACTGTCGCGCCGCAGCATGCCATAGACAAATTCGCGTTCCAGCTCTTCATCAATCGCTTTGTTTTCGTTGAGATTTCTTAAAAAGGTCTGACCATCACTGGCAAAATGCCCTGCCGTCTTGGCAAGTTCAGAAGCCTTCTGCTGCGTTTTGGCTAGTGCTTGTTCCATTGCCTCATCTGATTCATACAGCAGCGTCAGATCCCATTTGAGCGCTTCAGGTACTTCGCTGCGTTTAAGCTGTTTTTCCATTGTCTTCCGTCCTTTCCTCATTTAACTTAATTATACAAAAAGCATCGCTAAGTTTCTCAGCGATGCTCTATTTTTAGCCTTGGTAATTATCCAGGTATTGGTTGTATTTTTCGTGATCCAATGATTTTTCGGATTGACCGATTACCAAAGTTGCAATCGTGTTGCCGACCACGTTGACCGCTGTCCGGCCCATGTCGACAAACCGATCAATTCCGGCAATAAACGTCAGCCCGGCAACCGGTACGCCAATCGTTGATACCGAAGCCAGCAGCACGACAAACGAAGCCCCTGGCACCCCGGCCATCCCTTTGGAAGTAATCATCAAGACCACCAGCAGCGTAATCTGGTGAGCAATCGTCAGATGAATGCCATAAGCCTGCGCCAAGAACAAGGCAGCCAGTGCTTGGTAGATTGCCGAGCCATCCAGGTTGAACGTGTAGCCGGTTGGAATAACGAATGAGGCAATCCCTTTGTCGACCCCCATCTTCTGCGTTTTAGCCATCAGACGCGGCAAGGTTGCTTCAGAGCTGGCAGTTGAAAAGGCAATCGCAATTTCTTCCATTACTACGTGCATCGTCTTCCAATAGCGCAGATGGAAAATCTTGGCGACGATCCCCAAGACGGCCACCACGAAAATAATCATCGTTGCATAGGCGATCACCACAAACAGTCCCAATGGCAGCAATGCTTTCAGACCCATTTCGGCAATCGTCATCCCAATTAGGCCAAAGACCCCAATTGGCGAGAACTTCATTACCCAGTTGGTTACCTTGAACATGGTTTCCGAAACGGCATTCATAAAGTCGATGATGATCTTGCCGCTTTCGCCCAGCGAGGCAACCCCCAGCCCAAAGAAGACTGAGAAGAAGATTACCGGCAGCATGTCGCCGTCTGCAATCGACTTAAAGATGTTGGTCGGCACGATTGCGATCAGCAGGTCCCAGATACCGCTGTGCTTGGAAGCCGATTTTGCCGTGGTCAGATATTGAGAGATGTCTGAGGCATGCAGATCATGGATGTTGATGTAGGTACCAGGATGCAAAATATTACCCACGATCATCCCCAACAACAGCGCAATCGTTGTCAAAACCTCAAAGTAGATCAAGGTTTTAACCCCAATTCGGCCAAGCTTCTTAATGTCGCCGATATTGGCAATCCCCACCGTCAAGCATGAGATTACGATCGGCATTACAATCATCTGGATCAGCCGCAGAAAGATCGTACCGAGGCTTTGCATTACCTTGATGGCGCCAGTATTTTGATAGGTCATGGCCCCAACGATAATCCCTAAAATCAGTCCGATCATAATCTGCCAGCCAAGCGACAGCCGGCCAAAGCGATAACGTTTCATATGATGTTCCATCCTTCCGCTTATTTGGATTGTCATAACGATGCATTCATAAGTTTATGGTTGAATAACCGGCCGCGTTTAAATTATTTCCAATTAATGGGCCGTACCAGAATCAATTCCAGCAAAGCACATCCCATCTTGTACGAATTATTAAAAGCATGCGGTCGCAAAAGTTTTGGTTTTCGTATCGTTATTTCACTCACAAATTAAGTTCATCTGTATCCGAAAGCTTATTTTACACTGTTATTTATAAAAAGTGAACAATTAATTTTAGATTAAGTTGATTTGTTCGGTAACAAGTTGTATAGAGTCCGGATTTTGCGTTTATTGTAAACGATTTCTAAAAACCGTTTCTTAAGAATTTCCGAAAATTATTTAACTTTAAATTAATAAGGTTCGCCAAATTTTTTATTATTTTTTATCCAGGGTATAAAGGCCATTAGGACGCCTTGGAAACGTTTTGATCATTTTTTAACAAATGTTTTTAACTAAATTTTTTACTATTTTTTATTGATTTAATCTTTGAAAGCGCTTAATATAATTCCAGAGAGTTTTAAGTAAATGTCTTTTCTAAGGAGGAAGGCTAGATTATGAATGAGGCGAGTTCTAAGTCACAATCAATGGCTTCTCGGATTGCATATTCATTTGGTGCTTTCGGGCACGATATGTTCTATGGGATGCTGTCGACTTACTTTATGATGTTTGTTACCGGCCACTTGTTCAACAGCAACAGTGGTGGCCAAGCAGCCCACATGGTTTCTTTCATTACGATTACCATCATGGTGCTGCGGATCGTTGAATTGGTAATTGACCCATTTATCGGTAACGTTATCGACAAGACCGATACCAAATGGGGTCACTTCAAGCCATGGGTCGTTGCTGGTGGGGTCGTTTCTGCCGTTGCAATTGCCCTGCTGTTCACTAATCTGTGGGGTCTGACCTACAAGAATCCAGTTTTGTACCTCGTCGTATTTGCAATTTTATATATTACGATGGATATTTTCTATTCCTTTAACGACGTGGCTTTCTGGTCAATGATTCCTGCAATCTCATTTGACTCAGCAGAACGTGAAAAGACGGCTACCTTCGCCCGGGTTGGTTCAACGCTTGGCGGTCAGCTGGTCGGTGTTGTCGTAATGCCAATCGTCTTGGCATTTTCTATCAGTTCAAACGGTGGCTCTGGTGACAGTCGCGGTTGGTTCGCATTTGCCGCGATCGTAGCTGCTATTTCGGCAATTACGTCTTGCGGGGTTGGTCTCTTCACTCATGAAAAGAAGAACGAACTGCGTGAAAACAAGGAAAACACGACTTTCAAGAAGGTCTTTGGGGTTCTGCTTCACAATGACCAATTAATGGCAATTGCTGTTACCTACCTGGTTTACACGACTGGGATTCAGATCGTTAATTCCTTCCAGCTGTACTACTTCACCTACATTCTTGGTCGGGCAAGCACCTACACGCTGTATGCACTGATCAACGGCGTTATCGGTGCCGTTACGGTTGCTCTGTTCCCTGCTCTGGCTAAGAAGTTCAGTCGGATGAAGGTCTTCTACTACTCAATCCTGGTTCTGTTGATCGGTCTGGCAATCTTCGCCTTTGCTGGTCAATCTCTGCCAATGGTTATTCTTGGTGGTGCCATTTACATGCTGCCACAGCCACTGATTTTCATGGTTGTTTTGATGATCATCACTGACTCGGTTGAATATGGTCAATTGAAGCTTGGTCACCGTGACGAAGCCGTTACGCTTTCCGTTCGTCCACTGCTGGACAAGTTCGGTGGTGCCGTTGCTGGTGGTGTCGTTGGGATGACGGCTACGGCTGCCGGCATGATCTCTGGTGCTACGGCATCCGACATTACCGCTCACGGTGCGGGGATCTTCAAGCTCATGATGTTCGTCGTTCCTGCAATTCTGATTCTTTTGGGTGTCCTGTGCTTTAAGAGCAAGGTTAAGCTGGATGAGAAGATGCACGCTCAAATCGTTGACGAACTGGAACAATCCTGGCACCAACACCTGGAAGGCAATGACAGCGTTCGTGAAGAACTGGCTGAAGACGCCAGCCTGGCCAAGGATCTGGTCATCGACTTCAAGGCACCTGTCAGTGGTACTTTGATGCCATTGTCTCAAGTAGGCTCCAAGCCATTTGCTGATGGTACCATGGGCTTAGGTATTGCCATCAAACCATCTGACGGCCAAGTCTTTGCACCATTCTCCGGGACCGTTGTTGCTGACTTCCCAACCACTCGTCACGCAATTGGTCTGGAAACCGACAATGGCGTTCCGGTCTTGATTCACGTCGGTGTTGATACCGTTCAGATGCGCGGGACTGGCTTCATCAACTATGTCGTCAAAGGTCAGCACGTGGCAGCCGGCGAAAAGCTGATGGAATTCTGGGCCCCAGCAATCAAGAAGGCGGGTCACGATGATACGGTCATGATTGCCTTTACCAAGTCTGAAAAGGCACCTGATTACACTTTGACCTATGTCAAGCAGGATGGTGAAGTCAAAGTTGGCGACACCATTATGCAAATCGAAGTCAAGAAAGACTAATTAGACTAATTGAATGATCAAAAAGTCTGTTGGCCTAAAAAAGCTCGGCTGCAGCAGTCGGGCTTTTTGTTTGTCATTTAATCATGGAGGAATTTGAACATGAATATCCAAGTTAATGCCAGCAATCGATTGTTTCACCTGCAGACCAAGCATACCAGCTACGTCTTCCACGTTATTGAGGACGGCTCGCTAGGTCAGCTCTACTACGGTCCTAAGATTCCATTCAAAGACGACTACGCCAACCTCAACACGCGTGAAGAACACGACTGTACCAACACGCGCACTGATGAAGACGTTGAGTTTCAAGCTGAGCTGCTAAAACAGGAATACGCCGGACTTGGTAAGGGCGACTACCGTTATCCAGCCTTCCAGATTACCTATCCAAACGGCTCACGGACCTCTGAATTCCAATACCGCGACTATGAGCTTAAGGACGGTAAAGAGCGGCTGACTGGCCTGCCTTCAACATTTGCCGATGACAGCAATGATTCTCAGACGCTGACCGTTAAACTGGCGGATGGCGACTTAGAGCTGCAGCTGCACTACACGGTTTTTGCTGATGAAGACGTGATTGTCCGCAGCACAACGTTTGTCAACCATGGCAAAACCGTCTTTTTAAACCGAGCCTTGAGCGCGCAGCTGGATCTGCCGGATGCCAACTACGACTTCATTCAGTTTGCCGGCTCTTGGTCGCGGGAACGGCACCTGCACCGCAGCCATCTGCATCCCGGTACACAAAGCATCTCCAGTCTGCGGACCGCCTCCAGTCATCAGGAAAATCCCTTCTTTATGCTGGCCCGGCCACACACCGACAATAACCAAGGAGCGGTTTTCGGCTTTAACTTTGTCTACTCAGGCAACTTTTTGGATTCTGTCGAAGTCGACCAATTTGATACCACGCGTGTCCTGATTGGCATCAACCCGGATGAATTTGGCTGGAAGCTTAACAGTGGCGATTCATTCCAAACTCCAGAAGTCATCTTCAGCTATACCGACAATGGTTTCAACGCGCTTTCTCAGCAATTGGGCGCCTTTTATGCTCAGCACTTGATCAACCCTCATTTTGCCTACCAGGAACGGCCAATTCTGATCAACAACTGGGAAGCCACATTCATGGACTTTACCGAAGACAAATTAATGCCAATCGTTGAGCGTGCCAAGGAACTGGGAATTGAAATGTTCGTGCTTGACGATGGTTGGTTTGGACATCGTGACGACGATCGTTCCAGTCTAGGCGATTGGTTCGTTGACGAAAAGAAGTTCAACCATGGCATTGCTGGATTTGCCAAGCGCGTTCACGATCTCGACATGAAGTTTGGGCTCTGGTTTGAACCAGAAATGATCTCAATTGACAGCAAGCTCTATCAAACCCACCCAGAATGGATGATCAAGACGCCAGGTCGCGGGCAGACACCGGGCCGTCACCAATTCGTCTTGGACATGAGCCGTAAGGAAGTCGTTGACTATCTGTTTGAATTGATGAGCCACATTATTCAAGATGCCAAGCTGGACTACATCAAATGGGACATGAATCGGAATATCACCGAAATGTACGGCGCCGACCTGCCTGCCGATCAGCAGCTGGAATTCTCGCACCGCTATATCTTAGGCGTATACAATCTCTATGACCGCTTGACCAAAGCCTTCCCAGACGTCTTGTTTGAATCATGTGCCTCTGGTGGCGGCCGCTTCGATCTGGGAATGATGTACTATGCGCCACAGGCCTGGTGCAGCGATGATACCGATGCTATTGAACGCATCAAGATTCAAGACGGCACCTCATATGGCTACACGCCTTCAATGTGGGGCGCCCATGTTTCAGCCGTGCCTAATGATCAAGTCGGCCGGCTGACTTCAATCGACATGCGGGCTAAAGTGGCCTACTTCGGTGCATTCGGCTATGAACTGGACGTCACTGAGCTCAGCGATGAAGAACAGGCTACCATCAAGCAGCAGGTGGCCTTCTATAAGCAATACCGCAAGCTCTTCCAGTTTGGAACGTTCTACCGGCTGGAAACTCCGGATACCAGCGATAATGTCTATGGTTGGGAAACCGTCAGCCCTGACAAGCAGACGGCCATTGGCATGCGCTATCAGATTCTAAACGGAGCCAACCCTGCCTACATCCGCTACTACTTCAAGGGCCTGGATCCTGAACGGCGCTACACGGTCAATGATGGCTCGGAAGTCTTCTCGGGCGCTGAATTGATGAATGCTGGGTATTTCGTGCCACGCGTCATGAACCGCCTGCAATCGCCAAAGGTACCATCTGATTTCCACGCTGACATGTTTATCGTTAAAGCCATTGACTGATTCCGCATCAAACAAATAAACCGCACCGTCTAATGACAGTGCGGTTTTTGATTTAGTGTCAGTGTTAATTAGTCGACAAACAGCTTTCGGTACTCGCCATAACCAGCTTCTGCCAACTGATCAAACGGAATAAAACGCAGGGCGGCCGAATTGATGCAGTAGCGCAGACCGCCGCGATCCAGCGGTCCATCGCAAAAAACATGTCCTAGATGCGAATCAGCCTTCAGACTGCGCACCTCGGTTCTTTCCATGCCAAACGACTGGTCGCGCTTTTCTTTCAGCTTGGCAATTGGTTTGGTAAATGCCGGCCAGCCGCAGCCCGAATCAAACTTGTCCAGCGAAGAAAACAGCGGCTCGCCACTCACAACATCGACATAGATGCCTTTTTCGAAAAACTGATCATATTTGCCGGTAAATGGCGGTTCGGTAGCAGCCTCTTGCGTAACGCGGTACTGCATTTCAGTCAGCTTGTCTTTATCAGTCAACGCAATCCCTCATTTCGTACCTGCTGAACGATTGATTGCTTGTCATTCAGCATTTTGATTTTGGTCATTGTATCATCTGGCATCGTTTTGACGTAAAAATATGCCTACGCTATCAAAAAAGCGACCCGTATTGCGCGGATCGCTCGATTATTAAGCTCATTAAGCGCCAAATACCTTAAAACGCTTTTCAGCAGGCAGGACGTCTTTTTCGCCAGCTGGTGCCTCAACGGATCCAAACGGCATTTCAGCCCGCAGCTGCCAGGTTTCAGGAATGTCAAACGCCTTGGCAATTGCTTCATCGATCAGCGGGTTGTAGTGCTGCAGCGATGCACCCAGTCCTTGAACGGCCAAGGCTTCCCAGACCGCCTGCTGAGCACCGCCAATTGCCTGTTCAGCCCAGCCAGCAAAGTTGGCGGCATATGCTGGGAAGTCAGCCTCCAACTGCTTTACGGTCGCCGTTTCAGTAAAGTACAGAATCGTTCCGTACGCCTTGAAGCTGTTGACCTTAGCTTGCGTCTTGGCAAAAGCTTCATCATCTTTTACGACTTTGCGCAGCTCAGCCAATACGATATCCCAAATTCGATCGGAATCTTGGCCAAAAGTAATCACCGCACGTACCGTCTGACTGTTAAAAGCAGATGGCGACAGTTCGATCGTCTTTTCGATCAGGTCAACCAACGTCTGCTTGTCTTCCTTGACGTTTTTGCCTAATGCATAAATGGAGCGGCGTTTTTCTTGAAGTTGATTAAATTGATTTGTCATAGTCGTTCCTCTTTTTCTGAAGATTTGTTATTTGTATTATAACTTGTTACTTACTTTTTGTAAATGATTTTATCTTATAAAAAGTAAGTATCAGCCAAGCAAAAACTCCTGCTGGCCAAAACGGCACGGCAGGAGTCGGCAATTATTGATGTGTAACTTAGGATTTTTTGATCATTTTTCGGTACTTTGCCGCAAAACCAGCTTAGTACCGACTACTACGCGCTGCGGAGCCAGATCCGGGTTCTGCAGGCGGCGTCCCAGCAATTCAAGTCCCATTGCCGCCATTTGATCGGTCGGGACGTGAATTGAGGTCAGCGTTGGATAGGTATAGTGAGTAATTGACGTGTCGTCAAAACTGATCAGCGCCATTTCATGTGGCACGTCGATCTGTTTTTCGTGTAGGGCACGCAAAGCACCGACTGCCATCGCATCATTGGCAACCAAAACGGCTTGAGGACGATCATCGAGCTGCAAAAGGCGCTGCATCTGGTCAAAGCCGCTCTTTTCTGAGTAATCACCCATCATAAACCATTCTGAGTGGTAAAGATTTTTAGCTTTTAAAGTCTTGGCGAAAGTATCGCGCCGTGAATCGCTAACCGGTTTTTGGTCAGTCGTTTTTTCCTGACCAGCAATCATGCCGATCTTGGCATATCTGGCAGCCAGAAAATCAGCAGCCTGCTTAATGCCGCCATCAAAGTCTGGCAAAACCGAGTCACAGCCATTGGACAATTCATCATAGTCAATCACCACGATCGGCTTGTTGAAACGCTGCAGCTGATCGATCTGTTTTTGACTGTACTTGCCGATCGCAACGATCCCGCTGACGTCATTAGGAATCTGTTCCAAATGCGTGTCAAAAACTGTCGCCGTTGTATAGCCAACCTGCTGGGCCTCTTTTTCAACGCCCAGGCGAATGTTCATATAGTAAAGATCATCCAGTTCGCGAGCTGGCGAATACCACTGAATAACGGCAATCTTGTGACCGGTGGCTGCGCTGCGTCGATGTTTTTTGGTATAGGACAGCTCTTCGGCAATCGTTAGAATCTTGCGCCGTGTCTCTTCACCAACCGACAGCTGAGGGTCATTGTTTAAAACTCTCGATACCGTTGCCAGTGAAACCCCCGCACGATCTGCAATGTCCTTTAGCGTTACTGCCATCAAAAACCATCCTTTCCTTGGTCAAAATAGGTTACAGTCGTTCAACGAACCGCTGCCAGCCAGCTTGACCCTGAGCATCGCGCTTAAAGACGCCGGCATCCGCCAAAACATCGCCGAAGACCTGAGCAACTTCTTGTTCTAAAATCTCTTCAACGTTGTCGGCATTAATGTCATCATGCCGTGCCTGAACTTCTTTAGCCCATGGCAGATGACTGTCGGCAATCTTGTTTGATTCATTGAGCCAGTACTTCTTGACTTCTTCCAATTCACTCTTCAAACGAGCTGGCAGAATGGCTCGGCCCATCACTTCAATCAGACCGATGTTTTCCTTTTTAATGTGCCAGAGCTTTTCATGAGGATGGAAGATGCCCAATGGGTACTCCTTACTAGTATTATTGTCTCGCAAAACCAAGTCAAGAACAAATTCATCGCCATTACGGTGCATAAGTGGCGTAACGGTGTGGTGTCTGGTATTACCGTCGAAAGCTTTCAATGAAAGTTCTGGGTCGTCATAATGGTCCCAGACGTTGATGACATGCGTTCCCAGCTGAATCAAAGCCTGATCGTTCTTGCTGATCAAACGCAGATCGCTCATTGGCCAGTCAACAATGCCGGCCTTGACGTCTGGATAGTCTTTAAAGTCCAGTTCTTGTTTGATTGGCGCCTTCATCATTGGGAAGGTGTGCCGACCGCCTTGATAGTGCTCATGAGCCAGCATGGAGCCGCCAACGATTGGCAGATCGGCATTGCTGCCCACAAAGTAGTGTGGCAGCTGCTTTTCGATCTCAATCAAGTTGATCAGTGTCTGTTGATTGATCTCCATTGGTTCGTGCTTGGCATCCAAGAAAATGCAGTGTTCATGGAAGTAGGCATATGGTGAGTATTGGAAGCCCCACTGCTTGCCGCCGATCGTCATGCGAACGATGCGGTGGTTGCTGCGGGCAGCATGCCCCAAACGTCCCAGATATCCTTCATTTTCCATACAAAGCGCGCACTGCGGATACTTCTTTTGAGTATCATGGGCAGCAGCAGCAATCGCCTTAGGATCTTTTTCGGGCTTGGAAAGATTGATCGTAATCTCCAGCTCGTTGCCATCATTGACTTTTTTAGTAAACTCAATATTTTTTTTGATTGCGGATACCTTTACATAGTCATTGCTGGTACACAGATCATAAAACCAGTCCGTAGCTTGTTGGGGGGATTGTTCATGCTTTTGCCAGAACGTCCCATTAACCTTGGCCGGTGTTGGCGTCAGCAGATCATACAGCTGATCGTTTAAGATTTCACGCGCTGTCTGGCCATCTTCAATCTTGCCGCGCTGAACTGCCAATTTCACCAACTGACTGGCCAGTGGCGTATCTGGTTGGGCCTCAGCATCTTCATCACCCACCAGCGCTCGAATCTTGTTCATCACATAGATCTTGTCCATTGGCTGAAAAGCACCGCTGGCAATCGCCTTTTCTGCAAATCCTTCAATGAGTTCCATGTCGCAAACCTCTTTCTCAAAAACTGACCTTAAGACTAGATCTTGTGGGGACCATCAACGATTTCGGCATCATAGAAGCTGGCGTCGTAGCCAATCGTTTCCCGGTAGACCTTGCCGACGTTTTCCTTAAATGCATCGGCTTGGTCCTTCTTAACGATTGCGATGGCACTGCCGGCAAAACCGCCGCCGACCATCCGCGCACCCAGGCAGCCTGGTTGTTCCCATGCCGTTTCTGCCAGCGTGTCCAGCTCCTTGCCAGTTACCTCGTAGTCAAAATGCAGCGAAACGTGAGAAGCATTGATCAGACGGCCCAGCTTTTCAAGGTCGCCTGCCTTCATAGCTTCAATCGCCCGCAGCGTCCGTTGATTTTCGGCAACTGCATGACGAGCCCGACGAATCAAAACATCGTCATTGATCAAATAGGAGTATTCGTCAAACGTGTTTTCGTCCAGTTCGCCCAGTTTCTTGATGTTCAGCTTTTGGTTCAGGCGCTTAACGGCTTCTTCACATTGTTCAACGCGTTCGTTATACTTGGAGCCAGCCAGCGAGTGCTTCTTGTTGGTACTCATGATCACGATTTCGTAGTCGCCCAGCTTCAATGGCAGGTATTGATATTCCAAAGTACTGCAGTCCAAGAAGATGGCGTTGTCTTTCTTACCCATCCCAACGGCAAATTGGTCCATAATTCCGGAGTTCAGGCCGACAAAATCGTTTTCCGTCTTTTGACCAAGCTTAACCAGCGAGATTTCGTCAATATCCAGATTGAATTCATCCTTCAGCAGATTACCCATCAAAAGTTCAATGGAAGCTGATGAAGAAAGCCCCGCGCCGTATGGCAGATTGCCGTGTACCAGCAGATTGAAGCCATGGTCGATCTGGTAGCCAGCCTGCTTTAAGTAGACCAGCATCCCCTTAAAGTAGTTGGTCCAGGTCTTGTCGGCATCCGTTTCTGGCTTTTCGTCGTTGATACTGAATTCAACGACCGTGCTGCCTTCCATGTTGGCTGAGTAGAGCTGAACCTTGTCATCATCACGCGGACCGTAGACGCCAAACGTACCCAGACTGATGGCACATGGGAAAACATGACCGCCATTGTAATCGGTGTGTTCGCCAATTACATTGATTCGACCAGGTGAGAAGAAGACATCCTTAGCTTCACCCTTAAAAACATCTTGATATTCTTTCAGTAATTCTTGCTTATCCATCTCTAGCTACCTCCATAAACGGTTAGTAAACTTTTACTAAATATTAGCTTACGCTCACCTTACCGATTTGTCAATAAGCGCTTTCATTATTATTTTTAAGGGGTTTGTAGTTTTTTTAACAATCCTTATTTAGCAACTGTTTGCGCCATTTTTTATGCTAAAATAAATTTTACTTAACAAAAGAATCTGAGAAAGGATGGCCGTCTATGAAAAAAATTCTCCCAGCTCAGTTAAAAAAACAGACTCTGCTGCTCGGTCGCTGGACCATTAAACAGCTGCATGGGAAAAGCGTCTTATACACGACCAATCTTGGCAGTCTGATCAAATTCCATCTGCAAGCCAGTCCAGTTTTGAAAATTGAGGCCTTAGATAACGGCAATCCGCAAATGCCGCCACAATACTGGGCCGTGCGAGTCAATCATGGAAATTGGCAGCGCTGTTCAACCCGCAATGCTCCTTTTGAGCTGTCGCTGCCTGATAATGCTGAAGTTGAGATCATCGCGGCTGGCAATACCGACCTTGATGATGTCTGGCTTAGCAATCAGGGACTGGCTGTGGCCGCGATTTCGATTGCTGATCAAGCCGTCATGACCCCGCCTAAGCCGCAAAAACGCGTGACTGTCATTGGCGATTCAATTACGGCTGGCTGTTGGGTAAATGGCAAACGGCCCAGCACCGACTATCGCCCAGAAAGCTGCTATATCGGCCTTGTTAGTGACGCCTTGGGAATCGATGTCGATCGGATCGCCTATTCAGCAGGCGGCGTTTTAAGAGCCGCGGTAGGCAACGTCCCCCCGGCCGCCCAGTTCTTGAGCCATCTGGACGCCCAAACGCCATGGCACCCCAGCGTCATGCCTAAACTGGTTTTGATCAATCTGGGCGTCAATGATCGGCGTTTTGCCAGCCAGCAGTTTCAAAAAGCCTACTCAGCGTTTGTCAAACAGGTAAAAGCCGCCTATCCAAACGTTCCACTGGCCTTAATGGTGCCTTTTGCTCAGACCTATGCCGATATCATTGAAGAAACCGCTTTGGAATGTCATACTGAATTCGTTCCTACCAAAAACTGGTGTCAGTCATTTACTGATGGTCTGCACCCCGATCAGCAAGGTTCTTTACAGATTGCCCAGCATTTAACGCCGGTTTTGGCAGAGCTGCTGAACCAAAACCGGCAATAGCATCTGGGCACTTCAGCACGCTTCTGCCAAGCCAAACAAAGGAGAGATTTTCATGCCAATTCCTACTCGTCGGCTGCCAATCAATGGCGGTTACAACTATCGCGATCTTGGCGGCTATCCAACACTTGACGGCCATACCATCAAGTGGCGCCGACTGCTGCGGTCTGGCAGTCTGCACCGCCTGACCAGTCAGGATCTGCAATACTTTTCTGATATGAAGCTGGCTAAAGACATTGATCTGCGCTCACCGCGAGAAACCAAAAAAGAGCCTGACCAAGTCCCAGGTGCCACTGAATACATCGCCAATCCAATCTTTTCAACCGACGAAACCAGAGCCTCGCAGCCAATCTCATCTTTTAGCGATGAATTGAATGCTGATCCGAACCGTGGCCGCCAGCATATGCGCACCGTCTATCATGAAATGGTCGCTGAGCCTGGTCCACAACAGGCCTACCGCGACTTTTTCCAACAGCTGCTAAGCGCGCCGGCTGATCGCCCCGTTCTGTTTCACTGTACTGCTGGCAAGGATCGAACCGGTATTGGCGCCTATCTGCTGTTAAACGCCCTAGAAGTGCAGCCTGATGTCATCATCAAAGACTACCTGCTGACCAATGAGCTCGTTAAAGACGTTCAGCAAGACATCAAGCAGAAACTGACTGCTGGTCATTTTTCGTCAAACTACATCCAAAATTCGCTTGATATGGCCAGCGTTAAGCGGGAATACCTGCAGACGGCCCAGGATGCCATTCAAAAAATCAGTGGCTCCGTTGACCAGTATCTTAAAGAAGTCATGCAGCTTTCTGATTCTGATCTGCAGGCATTGCGTCATAAGTACCGCGACTAATGGTATAATAAACCAAAAGCAAGCGTTTTCTGGAAACTAACGCTGATGGAGGTGTCAATATGGAGACAAGAATCTTCTTTAATCCCGGCGACTCGATTGCCAATATTCATGACTACAATGAAGCCGTACGCAAGGGACAGATTTTTAAAAAAGAGCGTAAAATCGACGACCTGGTCATTGCCAAAGGTCCTGATGATGAAGAATATGCCATCTTTTATGCCAAGGACGCCTTGCCGGCCGATCACGCCAAAGCCCAGCCTTATGACGTCAAAGAGCATCTCTAGTCAAATAAAAACGCCGAGTCAGCAAGCTGATTCGACGTTTTTTATTGAATAGTCACGATTAATAATGAGTGCCCCGCTGCTTGGCAAGATATAGCCGACTCCAACAGCTTAGCGGCCGCCGACAATCTGCGCTGCCTGTTGTTCTAAGCGCAGCACCAATTCATCGGCATCAGCCTTAAAATCTTCAATAAAGCTGGCATGAATCGGTGAGGCTGAACCAACTTTTTCACCCATGATATCGGTTACCACTAGATCTTCGCCTACCCAGGCAACGTCGTCATAATGACCTTCCAAGGCTTCGTCCATAAATTCCTGCAAGGTATCACGCACGGCATCCTTAATGACGTCATCCATTTCCAAATGCTGGCCATGAACTTGATACTGTGCGATCTTCATTGCAACTTCTTCCATATTTTCTGGAATTTGAATACTCATAAAAATCCCCTCGGTTTCTAGTGTTTGCGACGACTTTTCTGCCGACGATTCCGAAATGAAATGCCAACTGGCGGGTGCTTTTTGCCCTTAACAGTTTTAGCCGCTGGCGTTTGGGAAGCCGTTCTTTTTTCAGCAACGCGCTTAGCCATCTCGTTGTTTTGTTCACGAGCATCATAGTCACGCCATGGATGCATGATCGTCCCGACAAAACTGGTCAAAAGCGTCCGATGGGTTGCCATCCATTTTTGCGCAGTTTCACGATCATTAATATCAACGCCTTCTGCCTGAGCCAGTGACAATACCAGCTGCGTCAAACGATCCTTGCGATCAAGCGAGGCCAGTGCTTCTTGAGCTGGCTGCATGTGCAACAGCGTCCGCTTAGCGATGGCATATTGATCATCGTTAAGATCGCCTTGCTGATGCAGATAGTCAAAAAAGGCATCAAATAAAGCCACGATCTTGATGATTTGATACGGCTTGATATGCGGGTCCAATGGCATCGTCATCCCCAGCACCTGCTGCAGCGCCTCAAAAGTCCAGCCATCAGGCCACTGGTGCGCTTCTTGGTTCATCAGAGTCAAAAACTCATCGATCAGGTACTGCTCATCAGTTTCATCAAGGCCCTCGATATTTTTAAGCAGGGCAGCTTTAGGGGCCACAGCGACCATTGTTTTTTGCCAGGCCAGGTAGTTTTCTGGCGTCCATTCTCGCGGTGCCTTTCCAGCAGCTGGTTGGTCGGCAGCCGCTTTCCAGTTTGCCTGCATGGTCTTGCGGTGCTCATCCATTACCTGAGCCAGCTCTTTAACATGCTCAACTTTTAAAAACTTTTGATAGGCCTTTAAAACTGGAATGGTCGAAATCACCTGACGATATGGCGCCTGCCCATCCTGATAGAGCTCGTGATCCAAAACGGCTGCCAATGCCGCACCAGTCCAGTGACAATCATCAAGCTGATGACGATCTGCCATCAATTGATTGACCTGCTGCAAGATTTTTTGTGCATGTTCCTGCTGATTTTTTGACAACCGATCAAACGCCGCGTCGACTAAGAATGCTTGTACGTGGGCTTGATTCTGTTGATACTCCATTAAAACTTTCACTCCTGTTGCTTCAACTTGAATTTCAATAACTATCATAACATAATTACTTAGTACACACGTTCGCTTACGATCTATAAAATTGGAGGAATTTAAATGCCATCCAAAAAAATCAAAGTCCCTGACTTCTATTATCAAGAAATGACGGCAGCCGGCTACCGGCAAATTGAAGACCAGATTGAGGCCCTCAAGAAACAACGGCCTGAAAAGATTGCACGGCTCAAGGCTGCTCGAGCTTTGGGCGATCTTTCCGAAAATACTGAATACAGTACTGCCAAACGGGATCTAAGACATTTGGAAAGCCGACTGCGCTATCTGAACAAACAGCTGACCTATGCCAAAATCATCACACCGCAGGATACTGGTAAAGTTGGCATGGGGTCCACGGTTGAGCTGCAGTATGACGATGACGATGAAACTGAGACCTATACGCTGGTTGGTCGTCAAGAAGCCGATATTCTGCAAGGCAAGCTGGCATTTGACTCGCCACTGGGCAAAGCAATTACCGGGCTCAGTGCGGGAGATTCTGCCTTGGTTGCCGCGCCGCAGGGAGAATATCAGGTTAAAGTCGTTTCCGTCAGGGTAAATCAAGATGAAGTCGATTAAGTCAAACCAGCCAGATTGACCAAATCCAAAAATTCTTCAATCGGCATAAAGGTTTAAACGATAGCTTGAATTGCGTTGGTCGCTTGATCAATTTGAATTCTTGCTGCTTGCGAATTGATTTTGATACCGTTATACTAAATGACGTTGCAGGTTGGCAGCACAAGATATTGTGGGTTTTCCACAGATATCGCCACTTATCCACAATATCTTGTGGATAAGTGGCGAACTGAGTCTGAATTGTCCGCTCAGATTCAGTCTGCCTAACTTACACCATCTGATTTCTACTCTGTTTCAAAAGACCCCTGGCTTGTCCAACCAGGGGTCTTTTTAAAGTGCTTTTTGATAGGCAGCCTCAGTTTTAGGATCAAAAGCCACCATAATGACTTCTTGAACCCAGCGGCTGGCTGTCAGAAATTCACGAATCGTTTTAATCGCAATGACTGCCGCCTGCTCAACGGGAAAGCCATAGACACCCGTGCTGATTGACGGAAAGGCGACCGTCTGGCAATGATAGTGCTCCGCCAGCTGCAGACTATTGCGGTATGAGTTTTTCAATAGATCAGCCTCACCATGCTCACCACCACGCCAAATCGGCCCAGGCGTATGGATAATGTATTTAGCCGGCAGCTGAAAACCTGGCGTGATCCGAGCCTCCCCCGTTGGACAGCCATGAAATTTTTCACAGGCTGCATAGAGAGCTGGACCAGCCGCCCGATGAATAGCGCCATCAACACCGCCGCCACCCATCAGTGTCGTATTAGCAGCATTAACGATGGCGTCAACCTGATATTTGGTAATATCACCGCGCTCTACTTTAATCGTTTTAGCCATTTTATCCGCCTTTCAAAGCTGCTACCAGATATTGACCCGCTTTTCTGGAGCCAGGTACATGCCATCGCCTGCTTGAACGTTAAAGGCTTGGTAGAACTCAGCTTGGTTTTGCGCTTGAACGTTGGCACGCAGCTTGTTTGGCGAATGAACGTCAATTGAAAGCAGCAGCTGCATGTATTGGTCGGTTGCCTTCATTCGCCAGATTCGGGCCCAGTTGATGAAGAACTGCCGAGCATCAAAGTCATCTTCTTCTTTGGCAGCGGCCAGGGCACAGCTCAAGCCACCCGCATCAGCAATATTTTCCGAAACAGTCAGCTTGCCGTTTACCTTTTGCCCAGCAAACGGCAGGCCATCAAACTCAGCAATCATTTTTTGCGCCAGCTGTTTAAAGTGCGCCAAATCGGCTTCCGTCCACCAATTATTCAGATTGCCATATTCATCAAACAAAGCTCCGTTATTGTCAAAGGCATGCGAGATCTCATGTGCAATTACCGCGCCGATCCCGCCATAGTTTTCGCTGTTGGTCTGCTTTAAGCTGTAGAATGGCGCCTGCAGAATCGCCGCTGGGAAAACGATAATATTCTTAAACGGGTGGTAGTACGCGTTAACCGTAGCGGCGCTCATTTCCCAACGCAGGCGGTCAACCGGCTGATTCCAACGACTAAACATTTCCTTGGCGGCCGTTTTGCCCAATTGAATCATGTTTTCCAAAAGCGTGGCCTGCTCGTCAACCTTTAATTGATCATAAAGCGCAGGCATCTGATCTGGATAGCCGACCTGAATTCCCAGCCGATCAAGCTTAAGAATTGCCTTGGCACGCGTTTTTTCGCCAAGCCAGTCGTTTTGGGCCAGTCGCTGCTGATAGATTTTCACCATCTGTTCAACCATATGATGAACGTCAGCCTTAGCTTGAGGTCCAAAATAAGTTTTGCCATAATAGTCGCCAACTACCTGATCAAACGTGCCACGTGCCAGGCGATAGGCAAATTTACGCTGGTCGGCAGGCTGCTTGGCTCCTGAAAGTGCTCGGCTAAAGCGACCGCTGATCTCACGCAGCTCATCAGTTAAAAGACCAGCCATTGAACTGATTGCATTAACCAAAAGCCAACTCTTGAACCATTCAAAATGACCAGCCAGGATTTCATCAAGCGCGGCCAGATATCGCGGCTCCATTACGATAACCTGTTCTGGCTTGGCGCCAATCAATTCCTCAACTACCGCAGCCAGGTTCAATTGACTGGTATGATCGGCAAATTCTGCCAGCGTTTGTGGATTGTACATCTTGCTGTAGTCAGCTGATTCTTCCGCGCTCTTGACATGGGGAACCAGCAGTGCATCAAACCGCTTGGCTTCTTCAATCAGCTTTTGAGCCGCTGCCGTTTCATAGCCCAGCTTAGCCAGCAGTGCGGTCATCATCGCCGTCCAAAGCTGCATTAATTGTGGGCCTTGTGGATTTTTAGGATCATAGTAGTTCTTTTCTGGCAAAATCAAACTGGGAGCGCCGGCAAACAAAGCATAAACCTGTGCATTTTTCATATCAGCATCAATATCAAAAGTCACGGGAGAAGCCACGCCATTAAGCATCAACTCGGCCCAGTGAGCTTGATAGTCAGCATAACTCTGCAGATTCTCAATTGGCAGCAGGGCCTTTTTTAAAGGGGCCGTGCCTTCTTGATCACGGCGCTTAAAATCCTTGGCTAAGCCATACAGTTTGATCATCTCGTTAAAGCGAGCATCCGAACTGTTTTTTTGGTTGTTCAAAAACGCATCAAAATCATCCATCAGCGTCTTGTCAATATCATCAACCAAACTGTTAAATCCGCCAGTTGCTGGCCGATCTGCAGGAATCTTGGCCGTTTTTAGCCATTCGCCATTGACGGCTTCATAAAGGTCATCTTTAGCCTTTGCCAAATCAATCGTCATCATATCACTCCATCCATCGTTTTTATGAAAACAATCATAACAATTTTTAAGTTCCACGTGAAACAAAATCGCCAGGCAGAATTCTGGCTACTCAAATGGGGCCAGCAGCGCATTGCGGGCCGTTGGCGAGAACCACTCAGAATGCAGCGCCAATAGATCTTTTACCTGTCCGTAGTCATCTAATTGCCACCTTCCCTTAACCATGCCGGCTTGCTGCAGTGCCCGTGCCATTTCAATGTCAGGTGCCTGCAGCATTTCTCGAAACAGGCCACCTTCATTGGGATCCCAGTCATCATGAAGCATTGCTGCTGCATGCTGGAAAGTTTGATCATGTCGCATCGCTGCCATTAGATAGCTTGGCGAAAGCAATGGATACTCGTTCATCTTTAAATTCCTCCAATCTTAACGGAACGCATCACCGGACTCTTTACCGATAATTCGCTTTCCGTACTCAGCAGCCACAAGACGTTGCGATAGCCATGCACTGCAAGCTCGCTTTCGCCCCAGCCATCCGTTAGAATCACAACCGTTGCCTGCTGTCGACTGACGTGCTGTTTTTGCAGCCAGTCAAAAACAGCCTGAAAACAAGTCCCGCCACCGCCAGTTCGCTGGTATGACACGTTTTTTCCGAGCTGCAGACGGGTTGCCTGCTCACTGTGCACCTTGGCATCAAAAGGAATGATCTCAACTTGCGAATTCAGCTGAACAGTCAAATACTGCAGTTCGGTTAATACACCCGCAATTTCTTGATCGCTCATTGAACCAGAATTATCAACAAATGCATAGATATCAGCATTTAAGCGATCAATCTGTCCTGGCAGTTCCATTCTTAGTGGCTGACGACGATTAAACCTGGCGCGGGTATCCTGTTTTCCGCTTGGGATCCTACCCAGCAGCCGCACCAAAAGCTGACGCCAGTTTAACGGCTCAGGATTGCTTAGACGCTCAAGCTCTTCTTGAATCTCACCCGGTAACCGGCCACGATTCTTCTGACTGAGACTTTTCCATGCTTTAGACAGCAGCGCCTTTAATCGCGCCTTTTGCAGGTCTGGATTGTCAACCGACTGATCTGTCTGCCAGCCTTGGTGACTCGCGGCAGCTTTTTGCGCTTTGCCAGCCTTTTTTTCACTGCGCTGCGGTTTGCTTTGATCATTGTCATCCAGCTTTCCCCAGACTTTTTCAATCCGTCCCTGCTCAGCCGGCGTCAGATGCGTCAAGATCCGCAGATAGTACCTGGAATCACGATGCGCTGCTAAAGGCCGCTGCAGCAGTTTTTCCAGGTCAGCCAGCGTCATGGTTCCCTGGGGCGGCGTTTTTAAATATTGATTGACGGCAATATCCGTTGCTAAGGCCACTCTACGCGGATGCGTACTGCTGACGTATCGTAATGGGTGCTGCCAGATTGCATGCAGAACCTCATGCTGCAGTCTGACGCCTAATTGATCGGCTGTCAGCTCATTCAACTGGCGGTCATTATATTCCAAGACCAGCTGATTATGCTGCCATGCCAAGCCAATTGGTGCATCCAGATCCTGATTTCTGGTCCGCGGCATCTCAAGCAGCACCTCACCGCTTAGCCGCTGCGTTGTCAACAGATTGACGACGGCCTTAGTCAGCCGCTGTCTTGCTGTTTCATTCAAATCAGTCATCTAATCACCAGCTTCAACCGTAATCTGTTCCAAGAGCCGATACAGCTGTTCTTGATCGCCGCCAGGATTTTCATTGGCAGCCTGATAGAGCGCCTTAATCTGTTCAGCAGCTGCTGCTTGTTCCCCCAGATCCTGAACTACGGCAAACCGGCCATCAGGACTCAGTGCGTACAGGCAGTTCTTAAACTGAGCCGGGTACTGCGTGATTGGATACTTGGTCAATTCCTTAACCCATTGTCTTACTGCTGTTAATCGATCCACTTCAGCAACAAACTGCAGCTGCGTTGAATGGTCGATCAAATCAGCAACCGATAGCTGCTGACCATGCTGTGCAACAAATTTGGCAAAAGCAGCCCCGACTTCCGATCCCAGATCACCACTGAACAGATCAGCCGCTAGCGTTGTCTGCGTTTCCTCATCTAATTGTTCCAGCTGCCGTAGATTGCCAGAAACCCGGGCCCAGGCGCGCGGTGTTGGATAAAGGTCCTTTTCATGATCGGCTGGCGCCAAAAGATTAGGGTGCAGCCGAATATACTTGGCAACCAATTCATGAATCCGCGGCTGACCATCTGATTGAAGCTGCCGGGCCCAAAAAAGCCAGTCATCAACCGCGGCTTTCATGACCAAGCGCACGGTTCGGTCGCGAATGGCAGCATCCCCAGCTGTTACGCCATAGTCACTGTCAGCAAAATTTTCCATCGTACTGTCCGGATTTTCGGCAATGACGATATGGACCTGATCCGGCAATTTCAGCGAGTTGACCTGCCGCTGCAGAACCAGGTTCATCAATTCGCTTTGCACGGCCTGCGTACCACGATTAAACTCATCCAAAAACCAGATAATCGGCTGGTCAGGGTGTGCTTCAGCCTGCTTGACGATTGCCACCAGCGTCTCTGAATAGCCAAACTGAACATTAGCCAGCGTGCCATAATGCTGAGTGGTCACAAATGAGCGCTCCGTCAACGGTGGTACCGGAATTGCCAGGTCCCCTTTTTCCGATAGACTGACAACCGTCGTATAAAGCTTCGCCCCCATTGACGCGGCAATTTCCTCAACCAGCGCCGACTTGCCGATGCCGGCTTCACCAACGATACTGGGCACGTTGCCAGCCTTGATCACCAATGGTACTGCAATCTTCATTTGCTGATAGCTAAGCGACATTCAAATCATCTCCAACCATGCGTTAAATCATCTGCATCACGGCGTTTCATCTTTGAGACATATGGATTGCCGGCCACGATAAAGCGGTAGTCTTTCAAGGCATCCTTTCCTTGCGCATTAACGCCAATTCGTGGTCCAGCAATGATTTTTGCAGGAATCCGCCGTTCAGTGCGTAAGTCAATCTGCAGCGCGGCATGCTCCATCGGCTGACCATCCATTGACCGCGACTGCACGCCAAGCGCCTGCATCAGCTTGCCTGGTCCATTGGTTAAGTCAAAGCCATCCCGGCCACGATTCTCAACCATCTGCTCAATGCCCAACGCCGGCTCCAGCGCGCGAATCAAGATGCCCTGCGGCTCTTCTGGGTCTTGAACTACAATATCGACACAGTAATGCGAGCGAATCTGATAAATATAAAGATTACCAGGCATGCCATAGAGCGACTCTGAATAGTCAGTTCGCCGTCCCCCAAAAGCATGCGATGCCGAATCCTGCTCGCCGACATAAGCTTCGGTTTCAACGATCCAGCCGCCAACATCGCCTTTGCGACCATGGAAAACCAAAAGCCGTCCTAAAAGGTCCTTGGCGATCTGTGGGGTTGGGCGGGCCGTAAAAAATTTTTGATATTCTGAAAGCATTCGAAACCATCCTTTTGAAAAGTGCTTTAATAGTCTTATGATTTATTTTTCCAAGAGGTGACAGGAATTGAAATTAAAACTAGAACGCATCTATGATAAGCCCGCTGATCTGGATGGCTGGCGCATTCTGATCGATCGGCGCTGGCCCCGCGGCATCTCTAAAGTTAACGCCCACTTGGATGAATGGGCTAAAGAAGCCGCCCCCAGCGAAGAGCTGCGCAAATGGTTCAATCATGATCCCGCTAGATTTGCCGAATTCAAGGAACGCTACTTGCAGGAACTAGCCAGCAATCCTGCTTATTTAGACTTATTGGCAAGCGTCAAAAAACATCTGCCGACCGATAACGTGATTCTGCTTTATGGCGCAAAAGATCGGCAGCATAACCAAGGAATCATCTTAGCCGAGCTTATCAAACAAGAGCTGAATTTATAACTATTTTAACGCTGTTTACCATAAAAGGCGCAATCGTTGCCATTACGATTGCGCCTTGTCTTATGACTGCTGATCCAAAATAGCTAGTCCCTTGGCCAGCGTTGCTGAATCAGCATCCACTGAAAGGAATCGTCCCAGCGGTACCTCGCTGTGACGATCCTTGAATGCCATCGGTTCGCTTTTAACGATCATGACCATCAAGCCGTTTTCCGTCAGCATCAATTGACCAATCCGCCGAAATCTTCCTTTGGTGTGTTTCCCCGTCCGCCAGGTATGCAGCCTGATCTGACCATTGGCATCATAATGCAGCTGATAGCCGCCATTGCCATCGTCTTCGACCGGCAGCCCCGTATAGCGACTGACCGGATATTGATCTTTTTTGCTCATCAAATTCCCTCTACTTTTCTAGCTGTGGACGCTGACTGGTCAGTTCTGCCAAACGCTTGGTCAAACGATACAATTCACCGGACTGCAGCGCCTGAGCCCAGGTTCCTTCCTCAACTTCTTCCCAGTCCACGATTAAAGAGATCATCGCGCCAATCAAGCTGACATCATCTGACTTTAAGACTTGCGCAATCGTTGCTTCATCAACGCGTGGCTTAATTCGATTATCCTTTAAAGTCTTGCGGTAATGGGGGTCATATTCCGCACTGGCACGAAACTTGCGCGTAAATTCCAGCATCGGTTTGTCATACAGCGGATAGCCAACACGTACGATGCCATCTTCTGGATTGCTGATGGTCCAGCCAATTTTACGATCAATCATGCTTTTGAAATATGGCAGGTATGCATTTAAATCCATAGGCTCACCTTCTTTTGTCTAAGTATGTTTAGTGTACCGCTTTTAGGTTGGTTCAATAAAGTGGTAGGCTAAAAGAAAACCAATTTTGGAGGTAGTTTTTATGGAAAAACCAATCGTTACCGCAGCCCAGATGAAACGCTGCGACAGCTACACCATCAATCACATCGGCATTCCTTCATTAGTTTTGATGGAACGAGCTGCGCTGGCCGTTCGCGACGAGATTCTCAATGCCCTGCCGATCTATTTAAGCCATGTTGTCGTTGTCGCCGGCAGCGGCAATAACGGCGGCGATGGTCTGGCCGTCGCCCGCTTGCTGAAGATTGCCGGTGCCCGAGTGACGATTCTCAACGTTGGCAATCCTGATCACGCCTCCCAAGAGCACCAGGTTCAAGCCCATATCTGCCAATACTATCGCATCCCTCAAACCAGCGACTTGAACATTTTGGATGAGGCCTCACTGATCGTGGATGCAATCTTTGGTATTGGCATTGATCGGCCGGTTGCTGGACACTACGTCGACGTTATCAAAGCTATGAATGATACAAAGGCTTTTCGCGTCGCCGTTGATATGCCTTCTGGAATCAATACTGATACTGGTGCGGTCATGGGAATTGCCGTCAAAGCCCATCTAACCGTTACGTTTGCCTTCAACAAAATCGGGCTTACCCAAAACGAAGGTCGCCAGCATGCCGGTCGCGTCGTCATTGCCGATGATATGGGAACTTATTGGATTGATGAGCATGCGCTGGCTGATAATCAGGATTAGTTTTAATCGCGGCCAAGGTCATTAACCGCGCTTCTTTACCCAAATAAAAAAACGATTCGCCGTTTTGACGAATCGTTTTTTATTAGTTAGGCCCGTGACTTGTAGCTGCCATCCATCGTGTTGACGATGATTTGGTCACCGTTCTTGATGAAGGCTGGCACGTTGACAACCAGACCCGTGCTCATCGTAGCAGGCTTGCCACCACCATCAATCGTTGCACCCTTGATCATTGGTTCCGTGTGTTCAACCGTCAGAACGACCGTCGTTGGCAGTTCAATACCAACCAGTTCGCTGCCAACAAAGTCCATTTGCACTTGCATGTTTTCAACCAAGTACTTCTTTTCTTCAGTCAGCTGTTCATCACTGATTTCGTATTGTTCGTAGGTTTCCATGTCCATGAAGACCGCCGTGTTGCCTTCATCGTACAGGTATTGAGCATTCTTCTTGTCCACGTTGACTTGTTCAACCTTTTCGGAAGGACGCATCGTCGTGTGCACAATGGAGCCAGTCCGAACGTCTTGGATGTCCATTTGCATCAACGTGTTACCCTTGCCTGGCTTGTGGTGGTTGATTTGCAAAACTTTCAGCAGCTTGCCGCCACGTTCAAAAACCATGCCCTTTTTCAAATCAATCGTTTGAATCATTGTACTAAGTACTCCTTTTATTAATTACTGAACTTGGCCACGCGTACCGTGAGCTTTTGATCGTTCAAATCTTCGCGATCGAGGCGTCGTTCATCGCCTTTTATCGTGTGCTCGCCATTGCACTGTCGCAATTTTAGCATCCACCTTTTACTATATCATGTAATCAGTTGATTTGCCTTGACAAACCCACTTATTTATTTACTTTTTTTGATCAACCATGTTGGCAGCCGGAATTCTGATCAGCGTATGCGTATCAGCCAGCTTGCCGCAGCGAACACCCATCCCGTTTAAGACCGTATTGCGATATTTGATCGTCATTACGGCAACGAAAGCATGACCCGTTTTTGAGTCATAGGACTTCAGCTTTTTCATATTCCAAGGATAGCCGGCTGCCTGACCAGTAACCAGGCGATCACTGTCAACGATCGTGGTGCCCCGCGCGTCAGTCGTCATTTTGGCATTATCCGTCCAGTAGGTGTAGGAAACGATCGGCCGCGTACCACCCTGAGCATGTTTGGCAATCACATAGTAGTAATCATTGTCTTGACTGTTCAGCTGCAATGCCTCATATTCAGTCGTTATCTTAACGGCTTGGGTATCGTCATAGGAAACGCGCCGGAAAAACGACAGATATGCCATTCCGCCCAGCCATCCAATCGCCAAGACGACCAGCACTACATAACGTGCAAACAATTTTTTGTCAAAACGGCGCTTCGTCTTGGCAATCAGCATCAGTTGCTTGACGCGGATGTAGTGAGTAACCCAGATCATAAAAACAATGGCCGCGATCCAAAGCAGCCATCCCAACCAGTTCCAATTCATAATTTTTTGCTCCTAAATCAATGACCGTATTCGTGCGTCAGACAACATAAAAATCTATACATAAATTGTAACACATCGCGGCAATTGTTCCTTATTTCTCATGCCGTTATTAATAAAATAAGTTACAATAGAAGTATAAATAAAAACGCTTTCACCCATAAAAGTGGTGATGTGGCTAGTATAGTTAACATTTGATTAGTTATTGTCTCTTTATATTTTTGCAATTATCCATGATGTGTTTGCATTCCGATCGCTAAGGGGGTAATGATTATGGAAATGGACGGATACAAAAAGCGTTTTGACTGGGCCAGTTTGATTTTGGGAATCGTATTGGTGGTACTGGGCTGCGTTTCAATCATGCACCCAGACAAATCGCTGCACCTGCTCTGTATCTTAGTTGGCGTTGGCTTACTGCTGTTAGGGATCTATGAGCTTTGGGCCCGCAGCAAGATGCAGGAATGGCTCGGCTATCGTTCCGGCTGGCTGCTCGGTACCGGTATTCTAGACATTGTTTTGGGGATCGTCTTTTTGGTATATCAAAACTTTGGTACAACCGTAATTGCCGTCATCTTCGCACTCTGGTTCATTATCAGCTCAGCCAATGAATTAACGATTGCCGGTTTCTTCCATCAGCTAAACGTTGGTTACTACTGGCTTTTGTTCATTCTCGACATTCTGGGACTGATCATCGGCGTAGTTCTGCTCTTCTCGCCGATGCTTTCGGCAATCACCATGGTTTGGCTGATTTCTTTCTACTTGATCGTGATTGGAATCGTAAAGATTATTCAAGCCTTCTAGCATCTACGAAAAGAAAAGTTTACAATAAATATTGTAATATCGTACGTATGCAGCCATCGTCATTATGAATGATGACCAGGAAGGGAGAAAGTTTTAATGAGCGAACCAGTCAACAGTCTTGCAGCAGAAATCATCGAATTCGAACGGGTCCATGCAATGACCGACAACCAAGTCGCATTTGGCAGCCAATTGTCGGTTGAGCGCGTGCATGATATCAAGTCACAAAGCGATCTCGCTACTGATGAGGAAGCCAGTCTCTTGCGGCGCTTCATGCAGGCCAAGCACTAGCAAACAAAAAACGCGTCTTAGCAGGCGCGTTTTTTATTTGCGTATAAATTATCAAATTCTTCATTGAACGGCCGTAAAACGTCAAAATCGAGCAATTACGCCTTGATTTTCGTTTATTGGTCTTCTGGATAGTGAAAAGCCACCGCTAATGGCGCAGGCGTCAGCTTGACATCTGGATTCTTGATGCGTTCCATCAATGTATCGATCAGCAGGTCCGCCAACTCGGCAGTCGGCTGCTGAACCGTTGGCAATTCTGGCGTCAGCTCGCAAATCATCTTGGAGCCATCATACCCTGTAACGTGGAAGTCCTCATTGATTCGTTTGCCGGCTCGTACCGCCAGGCGCATGATCTTCAAGGCATCAACGTCATTGGTTGCCATCACGCCATCATATTCTCCAGGAAATGTCGTTTCAAGATTCGTTTTCTTGGCATCCAGCGGCACATACTCAATTTGGTGGGCAGAAAAACAGTCAATTGCCCCTTGAACTCGATTAAGCGTTGGCGAGACCGAGGTATCCTCATCAATCAGAATTGCTGGATGGCTGACGTTTTTAGCAATCAGGTACTCAGCAGCCATCTTTCCGCCACGATAGCTATCAGCCGACACGATTGGAATATTGTCGGCCAGATAGCGGTCAAACGATACGATTGGGGCCTTGATTCGCTGATATTCCTCAATTCCAAGATTATGCGAGCCTGAAATAATGCCATCGACCTGGTTCGCCATCAGCATCGCCAGGTAATCATGCTCGATATCTGGATTTTGGGCTGATGAGGCAATAATCGTTTTATAGCCCTTAGCAAACAGACGATATTCCAGATCATTTACCAATTCCGCATAGAACGGGTTAATAATGTTCGGGAAGATCAGGCCGATAAATTTGGATGGCTTCCCCTGCATCGCTCGCGCCAGAGCATTGGGCTGATAGTTCAGCTCACGCATTGCCTCATGCACCTTGTTAATGGTTTTTTCGCTTAGCGATCCATAGTTGTTGATGACGCGGGAAACCGTCGTGACTGAAACGCCCGCCAGCTTGGCGACATCTTTTAGTTTAGCTACCATATTCTTGACCTCGTTGAAATGATTGTCACACTATTATAGACCAATTTACGACAATTCGTCATTTTTAAAATAAAAAATCGCATCAGCTTTAAGCTCATGCGATTTTTGTGAACTATTCGGCAGATCAGCTGAAACAGACCTTTAATTAGTTTTGTTCCATGACCTTTTCGCCATTAGCCGTAATCGTAAACGTCTTGTTGGCTGCGTCGGCTTCCAGAACTGCTACGTTTTGGCCTTCCTTGTCCTTACGAGTAATCGTAATCGTCGTTTCGGTCGGTGTTTGAATGTCGATCGAACCATCCAGATCAAAGGCAGCAAATTCATTGCGCCAGCTCAGCAGCTTCAGCAGGTTGGCAACGACTGGACGCTGAACTTCCTTGGCCACTTCTTCCTTAGTGTAGTAGTGACGGTTGATGTTCCGGCCTTCCTTAGTCTTTTCCAACAGTTCCAGGTCATTGGAGCCAGCCAACAGACCAACGTAGTAAACCATTGGGATACCAGGGGCGAATACTTGGAAGGCACGTGCCAGCAGGTATGCACGGTCGTCATCGCCCAATGCGGAGTAGTACGTTGAGTTGATCTGGTAGATGTCCAGGTTGTTGTAGGCAGCTGAAGAGTACTTGCGCTTAACGTTGGCACCAACCTTGTAAAGTTCGTTGGAAGCGTAGTCGATTTCTTCATCAGTCAAGATGTCGCGCGCGTCAACGACCCCGATCCCATCATGAGTGTCCAGCGTCGTGAACTGCTTCATTGGACTCATCTTCAGCCACTTAGCCAGGCGGTTGGTCTTGCCAGAGTACAGCGTGTACAGTGTCGTCATTGGCAGAGCGAAGTCATATACAAAGTAGCCGTGTTGAGAGATCTTTTCAGGAATCGTGTAGTGTTCGTGAATTTCTGGCAGAATTTCTGCATTGTAAGGAGCCAGGATCTCACGTACTTCATTCAACAGATCCCAGATTTCTGGTTCAACGAAGAAGTCATTGGTACCGATCTTCTTAACGGCGTAGGCAAAGGCGTCCAGACGAATCAGGTCAGCCCCATGCTTAACCATGTCAGTCAGCGTCTGCTTGAAGAATTCTTGGGCTACCTTACTCTTAACGTTGATGTCGATCTGTTCTTCACCAAACGTGTTCCACAGGTGTTCAACGGAACCATCGTCAAACTTGATTTCCTGCATTGGTGCCTTGTCCTTACGCTTGTAGATCAAGTCAACGTCTTCTTTGGTAGGATGATCTGGACCAGCAGCTGCCCAGAACTTTTCCCAACGAATGAAGAAGTCGTTGTACTTGGAGTCGTCATGGTTCTTCTTGAAGTCTTGGTACATAACCGACTTCTTGGAAATGTGGTTGATCATGAAGTCAAACATCAGGTAGTATTCTTCACCCAATGCTTCAACGTCAGCCCAGTTACCAAAAGCTGGATCAACAACCGTGTAGTCATAAGGTGCAAAGCCACGGTCACCAGTTGATGGGAAGAATGGCAGCAAGTGAACGCCCCCGATTGCTGAACCGATGTATTCGTTCAAGACTTCATGCGTTTCCTTGATGTTTTTAGCCAGCGAGTCAGAGTAGGTGATCAGCATGGCTTTGTTTTTAATTGGCATGTTTAATCCTCCAAAAATGTAAATTAGTTTTTCTTAGCTTGACGACGAGTAGCAATAAAGATAACCAAGGCAATCACCAGCAGGCCGATTCCGTATGGTACGAAAGGCGCTGCCAGGCTCAACCCAGCTTGCGGCTGTCCCATAATGTGGTTGGTCCATTCAGCAATCGTTGGCGAGAAGAAGGCCCCAAAGTTAAAACCGATCAGAACCATCGAGGTAATCAGCGGTTGCCGATTAGCAGGCGCAAGATCAGGCAGCAGGTTAAAAATCAAAGGAGAGACCAGCTGTAATGGGAACCCAATCAAAAGCAGACCAATGACCAGCATCACGAAGCTGCGGTGACTGGCACCATAGGCAAACAAGAAGTTCGAGATGGCCATCAGAATCAGACCAAAGTAAACCGTCCCAAATCCCATGACCTTCTTGATTGAGCCGTAGAACAAACCACCCAGCGTTGCTCCAATCAGCATCAACGACAAGAAGTTGGAAGATCCAGTGTAGCTGGCACCTTTAATGGCAACCGCTACCCCAGAGAAACGATTTTCCATGCCGACATAGTCAACAACCAGCAGGAAGGCAAATAAGATGAGCAGATAGACGACTGGACTGATCTTGCCCTTGTCTTCGCCTTCAACGGCTTCTTTCAATTCTGCTTCCTGTTTTTCTTCCTTTTCCTCAGCTGCTTCTACCTTGCTGTCGTCTGGAACGCGGGCAGCAAAGAAAAGCAGAACCAAGAAGGCCAGTGCGTAGACCAAGAATGACTGCCGCCAGCCAAATGAGCTCAGCAGCAGGCCGGCAATAAACAGGGTCGTGGCTTGACCGATCTGTTCAGCAGCTGCCCGCCAGCCCAGCATTTGAGCTCGCTCATTGCCTTCATACCAAACTGAGATCATTGAAATGGCCTGCGAGTTATAGAGACCATAACCAGCCCCTAAGACCAATCGCGATGCCAAGACGATGCCATAGTTGTTGACAAACATTGGTACCAGCCCGGCCAGGCCAACGATGAATACCCCCAGCATGATGATCTTCTTATCAGAAATGTGGAACCAAGACTGCAGCAGCGGTGAAAGTACCACAAAGATCATAACGGCAAAAGATGGTGTGGTAACCAGGTATTCAGACTGCGTTTGCGTGATATGCAAAGCCGCCTTCAACTGTGGCAGCGATCCCTGAATCGCGTATGCACTGGTCACCATGAAAGAAACCGACAGAAAAGCCAGTTTCGTCACAATCGACTTTTTGTTGTCCATGTTGTTTTCCCCTAAAAGTTGTATTTAACGTTCTCAACAGACATTTTGATAAACGTTTATCAATTTCATCGAGGATTATTTTAACTTGTTTTAGTTTCTTTTGTCAATCGTTTATCAAAAAGATTTGAATCGCTTTCGCGGCTCTTAAATCTTATTTTCACACTTTTAATAGTCAAAAAGTAATTCTTTGTTTAATAGTTCGATCAGTGAAGAAATTTCTCAAGCATAAAAGTCTATTAATTTATAGTAGATTTTGGTCGTTTTCATTTAAAAATCAATTGACGTAACCCGTTGTGAATGCTACTTTTTAATTAGCTGCTATTCTTAACGAATTATTAAAAAATATAAATTCTAAATATATAGCCGACTTAACCACTGATCAGCTAGTTTTTAAAGGAGTATGCTCACGTATGAAAAATCCAATCATCGACGAAACGCATCAGCATTATAAGATGTACAAGAGCGGCCGGCAATGGGTCTTTGCCAGCATCGCCGCTTTAACCATGCTGACGGCGGCCGGCTCAGTTGCCCACGCCGATCAGACTGATCAAACCACTCATCAGATTACTGTCTCTGGCAGTGCCAATGGCTCGAATGCCAGTCAAGATTCTGACAGCAGTTCTGCAGCTGACAGCTCAGCAGCCAGTCAGACCAGCGCTGCCGCATCCAGCGCTAGCCAGGCCAGTGCCGAAAGTACCGCTAGTGCTCAAGCGACTTCTGAAAGTTCTGCTTCAGCTGCCAGCGCCGTTGCCAGCACCGCCATTCAAGCCAGCTCAGCTGCTGAATCAGCTACGGCTGCTGCATCCAGCGTCAGCGCTGCTAGTTCCAGCAGTGCGGTTCAAAGCTTGGCTGCCACTCAGACCAGTGATGCTGCATCCAGTGCCAGCCAAGCAGCAGCCGCAACTACGACTGTAGCGGCTGCCAATACCGACACTGCCAGCAATCAGGTCGACTTGAGCTCGCTTTACTTCAGCAGCAATGCCAAGTCGCAAAACTTCATCGAAAGCGTAGCGCAAGGTGCCATCAACGGCTGGACCAAGTATGGCGTTCTGCCTTCAGTTACCGTTGCCCAGGCTATCTTGGAAAGCGGCTGGGGACAATCAGCACTTTCCACTCAAGCTCACAACCTGTTTGGGATCAAGGGCAGCTATAACGGTCAGTATGTTACGATGCAGACGCGGGAAGTCTACAATGGTCAAAGCTACTACATCTATGACAACTTCCGTAAATACGCCAACAACTCTGAATCCGTTGAAGATCACGGCAACTTCCTTTACAGCAACAGCCGCTACGCCAATCTGTTGGGCGATCAGTCCTATGCCAGCGTAGCGCGCAAGCTGCAGGCAGACGGCTATGCTACCGATCCATCATATGCCTCATCTTTGATCAAGCTGGTAGAGATGTACAATCTGACTCAGCTTGACAACATCGCCTTTTCTGGCAAGCAGCCCGTTATCAACAACAAGAATGACTACAACTACTCCAACAGTGGCAATGCCGACAGCTCCAACGGCTACTACACCGTTCAAAGCGGCGACACGCTGTCTGGAATTGCCTTGAAGTTCTCCACGACTTCCAGCAAGCTGGCACAGTTGAACAGCATTTCTAATCCGAACCTGATTTATGTCGGACAGCGCCTGCTGGTCAACCAGAGCAGCAACTCAAACTCTAGCTCCTCTGGTCAGTCCAGTTCTACTACGACGAATACGGAAGCATCAGCTGCCAGCTACACCGTTAAATCAGGCGACACGCTGTCTGGAATTGCCAGCCAGTATAATACGACGGTTAACCAGATCGTTTCGCTTAACCAGCTGAGCAATCCAAATCTGATCTATGTTGGTCAGGTCTTGAAGCTTAAAAACAGCCAGACAACCAACTTGTCATCGTCATCATCATCGCCGACTGCTGCAACGACTGCCGATACGTATACCGTTAAGGCTGGCGATACGCTGTCTGCCATTGCATCTCGCTACAGTACCTCCAGCAGCACGCTGGCTTCACTGAACTCATTGAGCAATCCCAACTTGATTTATGTCGGGCAAGTCCTTAAAGTCAGCTCAAATGCCTCGACCAACAGCTCAACCAGTTCTTCAGCAAACAGTACTGTAACGACTGCCGCTTCCTACACGGTCAAGGCTGGCGACACATTGTCTGCCATCGCTGCCAAATACGGGACGACCTATCAGGCACTGGCCTCAGCCAACAGCATCAGCAACCCGAATGACATTTACGTGGGTCAGGTAATCAAGGTCAGCGCAACGGCAACTGCCGCCAGTTCTCAAGCTGCTTCTTCAACCAGCAGCAACGGCAGCTACACGGTCAAGTCCGGCGACACGCTTTACGGCATCGCTTTGGCTAATGGCTTAAACTGGCAGACGTTGGCCAAGCAAAACGGCATCAGCGATCCAAACGTCATATTCGTTGGTCAGAAGCTGAGCCTGTAAATTCATCGTATTTGAAGCTTAACAGCCAGTCGGATTCGCTTCCGTCTGGCTGTTTTACCAAAATCATGTCTAACGTTTGGCACGCCGTTTACGCTGCTTGAATTTTAAATGGCAGCGACCTATTATTGAAAGCATAACATTTAGTACATCGTTACCAAGAAAGTAAGTGGTGTTGTGATCAATTACCGTTCAATGGAAATCGAAGACCTGGATGAAATCAGCCGTTTGTTCAAGCTCTTAGGACATCCCAAACGACTGCAGCTGCTGTATCTGCTGATTCAGCATTCAATGAGCGTTTCCGAAATCAGCAAAGCCTTAAACTGGGAACAGTCAGCTGTTTCTCATCAACTGCAGCTGCTGCGCAAATATGGGCTGGTTAAGCAGATTCGGCATGGCAAGACCATCATCTATCATTTACAGGATCCTAAAGTCATGACTTTGATTGCCGATGTCGTCAGTCATGCTGAAAAAATCGTTAAATCATCATAAAAAAACGCACTGGAAAAAATCCAGTGCGCTTTTTTAGTCTTCGGTCATGTGCTCTTTAATCAAACGATTGATTGCCTGAGCATCCTCATTATTTTTGCTGATGGTCAAAAGCGTATCATTACCGGCAAGCGTACCAACGACTTCCGGAAGCTGCGCATTATCGAACAGGCCCGCCAGTACGGTTGCATAATTGGAGTTCAATGTCGTTTGAATAACATTGATGAATTGAACGTTGGTGACCTTCTCAACGTTGTGACTGATGCCATCAAACAGCCGCTGATATTCATCCGCATGGGTATGCAGGATTGAATAGTAGGTATGTCCATGCTGATCACTAACCTTGACGATGTTCAGAGCGTGAATATCGCGAGAAATCGTGGCTTGGGTAGCATCAATGCCATGCTCAGCCAACATTGCCAACAAATCATGCTGCGTGTTGATCCGCTGCTGCGTTACCAGTTCTTGAATCAATTGACGTCTTTCTTTACGATCCATTGTACCCCTCCAACATGCATAATAATTCACTGCTTTTATAATACTATGAATTGAAAGCACTTAAAAGCCAGTCTGCCGTTTTTATCCGGCTTTTTTTCAGCTGGTGCTTGAATATTATGCAATCAATCAGCCGCCAAAGCCTTGATTGGATTTAATCTTGCGGCACGCCGGGCTGGCAATAGGGCCGCCAGAAAAGCAATCAGCAAGGCGCTGACCAAAGCAAACAAGACGTTGCCCAGTGAAATCTGAACGATATCGTACTTGATCAAGTGGTACAGCTCATGATTCAAGATCAGCTGCGCGCCATACGCCAGGACCAAAGCCAAAATCGCTGCGAAAAAGCCGATAAACAGTGATTCAGCGGTAAACAGACGCCTAATGTCCACCTTGCGTTCACCTAATGCCCGCAGCACGCCGATCTCCTTGGTTCGTTCTGAAACCGACATGTACATGGTTACGATAATCATCAAAGCAGATACCAATAAGGAGATCCCGGCAATTGCTGCCAAGACGATCGTTGCCAGCTGAACGTAGGTGTTGACCGTCTTAAGCATCGAACCAACCGTAATGGCGCCTAAAATTCGCTTGTTGGTCTTTATATCCCGCAGATTATTGATCTTAGTCGCCGTCTTATCAACCCGGTCCAGCGATTTCACACTGACGGCAGCATAGTTGGGCTGCGTTGACGCGCCGCTTTCATTGAGCATGCTCTTGATTGTCTGATAGCTCATCGCCGTGGTTGCCGAAACTCCCGAAGTAAAGCCGACTACCTTCACGGCCCGCGTTGACTGCGTTGGCTGGCCGTCAGCATTGACCCAGTTAAACGTGATCGTCACGGTTTGATTCAACAAGCGCTGATAATGTTTTGCGCCGGCCAGCTGAATCGCCTGCTGCTTATTTAAAACAATCTGATTGGCATGCGGTACGTGGCCTTTTTTGATTGAGTTCGTGGTATAGGCCTTGCTCCAGCTGTTAAGGTTGGTACCGCTTTGCACCTTGTCTTGATAGTTTATCTTATAAGCCGCAATCGAGTACCCCGGCTGAACCTTTGCTACGTCGGCAATATTTTTCAAGCGGTTTAAGTCTTGATTTTTCAAAAACATTGCCTGTGGATTGGCTGCCATGTTCTGCATTGAAGCCTGCAGCTGATCCTGATTCATCTTTTTGCCGTTGGTATTGCGCAGAACCGTAATAACCTGTGGATTAGCCAGCGAATTGATCTGATTTTCAATGTAGCCGTTGACGCCATTGCCCAGACCACTGAACAGCAGCACGGCAAACAAACCGATCGCCGTTCCCAGCATAATCAGCGAGTTGCGCCAAAAATTATATTTAAAATGCTTAAAAGCCGTCTTAAAGCTGGCCAATGCCGGTAACGGACGCGAATTAAGCTGCGTGGGGTCCTGCGGCAGATCATAGGATGGCCGCAAGCGCTGATCGCCATCAATAACGCCATCTGCCAAATGAACGATCCGTGTCCCGTGGTTGGCAACGTCTTGAGAGTGGGTTACCGCAATCACGAGCTTGCCGTCTTTAGCAATGCTGTCCAGCAATTCCAATACTTCCTGCGTATTCTGCCGATCCAGGGCTCCAGTCGGCTCATCAGCGATAATGACCTGTGGATCGCTGGCTAAGGCTCGGGCAATGGCAACGCGCTGTTTTTGACCGCCGGATAGCTGATGCGGATATTTACGCAGCTGATCTTTCAGGCCAACTTTTTCTAACAGCGATACTGCACGCTTTTTGCGGTCTTCTGCCGTTAGGTCCGTCATATCCAAAGAAATCAGTACGTTTTCTAAAACCGTCAGATGCGCGATCAGGTTATAGGCTTGGTAGATATAGCCAATCGTTGCCCGCCGATAGTTATCCATCTGTTTTTCCTGCCGATGATCCAGCTTTTGACCATCAACAATGACTTCACCATCAAATTCACGATCTAGTCCGCCAATGATGTTCATCAGCGTCGATTTGCCGCCCCCAGATTCTCCAAGGATTGAGACAAATTCTCCCCGTTCAAATTCAAGATTGATCCCTTTTAGAACCGGAAACTCTTCTTTTCCCAGGAAATATGACTTATGGATATCATGAAGCTCCAAATATGCCATAACAAACTCCTTACATTATGCTGTCTTCAAAAACTATCTCTCAAATTGTAAAAGATCCAGTCTATTCGGGCAATTATTCTTGTCAGCCTGTAAAGTCAAAAGCGCATTACTCCAGTCATTGACCGGTATAATGCGCTTTAATATAAAATCTGCAGTTATCTAAGCATTCAACGGCTGCTCGATCATCTTGCCATCCATAATCTGATAGATGCGATCAGCAAAATCCTTTAACCGCAAATCGTGAGTAACAACGACCACTGCCTTGTCATACTGCTTGGCCATTTCTTTCATCAAGCGTCCTACAACCTTGACCCGCTCACTATCCAAGGCAGCCGTTGGTTCATCAGCCAGGATAATTGCCGGATCGGTATACAGCGCACGGGCAATGGCGACCCGCTGATTCTGTCCGCCTGAAAGCTCATCGGGGAATTTGTTGACCAGCTGATCGATCCCCAGTTCCTGCAGCAGCTTCTCAAGCCGATCCGGACTAAGGTTTCCTTTGTGAACGCGATCAACCAGGGCAAACTGATCCGCAACGCTCAGGTAGGAAAGCAGATTATAAGACTGCAGTACAAACCCGATTTGATTTAAGCGAATCTCGTCTCGCTGCTTTTCAGAAAATCGACTGATGTCTTGACCATCAATCAGCACCTGCCCGCTGGTTGGCCGCTGCAAGCCACCAGCAATCGTCAAAAAAGTACTCTTGCCTGATCCCGAGGGTCCTAAAACCAAGCTTAGTTCGCCACTGTGCGCCTTGAAGCTGACGTCTGAAAGCACCTGAACCTTACTGATGCCCGTTCCATAGTCTTTGTTAATGTTTTTTAATTCAATTGCCGTCATCCTGCTCACCTCTATCTCATTGCATCTAAGGGGTCAATTCGACTGATCATGCGGACCGGCAGCAATGAACCGGCAACGCCTAATACAACCAATGCCAGGCTCAAGATCCCAGTCAGCGGCCAATTGATCAGCATTGGCACCGAACTTGGCATTGCTGCCTTGGAAACGATCATCAGCAGCAATGCGCCAAGCGTACCGCTGACCATCAAGATCACCGCCTGACCAATCGTTGCCCCGATCAGATAAGCTGCCGGAATTCCCTGTGCTCTTAAGACTGCATAGTTAGGAATCTTTTGCATCGTCAGAATATATAGGAAAACGGTGATAACGATCAGCGAGATCACCATCAAAAAGGCGATCATAAACTCAAAGGTCATATTCTGCGCTGCATAGCCGGGCAGTTTTTCAATAAAGGTACCGATGGAGTATTGCTTGAGATTCTTATTTTCGACCGTCTGCTTCTGATCAGAAAAAATTCCGCTGGCCGCGAACTGATCACCCGTTCCTTTAAGCGTTTGCCAGGTTGTCAGGCTGCCATAGACGATTGAGGCGATATTCAGCTTGGCATCTTTGGCAAAACCCACGACCCGATATTTTTGCGTGCTGCCGTTAAGCGTGATCTGATCGCCTAACCGATAGCCTTTACTCTTTAATCCTTCATCGAGGACGACCTGATTTTTACCATGCGGCTTGTGACCGCTGCTGAGCTTCATTTTCTTTTGGTAGATAAACTGCGAGCTGTCCAGACCAACAAACTGAATCGTCTGCTTGTCAGTCGCTCCCTTGGCTCTTTCAATCACTGCCGGCGTCTGGCCGACTAATGCCTGGTGATTATTCGGCTTAGGCAGATCCTGCTTGGCGATCAGCGACTGGCTCAGGCTGATATTAGAATTTTTGTTTAAAACCACGCTCTTGGCATCCCATGAATCGATTGCGGCCGTATTTTCATTGGCCAGCCCCAGCATCATGCCCATCAGCATAAACATCAAATAACCGATCAAGACGATCATGCCAATAATCAGACCATATCTTAACTTCTCATGACGAATTTCCTTAACGGCCAGAAACATTTTAATCACCTTCGTTTTCTAATAAGCGCTGCAGAGCCTGCAACAAACGCTGTAAAATCATTGTCTGTTCAGCGGGAAAATTCAGACACTCCTTGATTGCCTCATGATTGATCGTCATGATGGTCCACTGCAAAGCCGGAATCCTTGAGGCCGGGCGCAGCGGCAGCATTCCTTCATTGCACCGCAGATGAAGCTTGATCAGATCATAGTAGCGACTGCCATGGACCTTTTGGACGAATTCACGCGTCTGTTCAAAATAATCCTGGGCACTCATCAACTGATGCGGTGTAGTTGCCACGTTTTGGTGAATATCTCGCATTGCCTTGGCATACAGATACTGATAGGCATCTTTTAAATCGGAAAAATACTTATAGAATGCACCACGAGCAATTTCAGCCTCTTTAACGATCCGTGCTACCTGTGCCGTTGCCAGTGAATGCTCACTGAACTCATGCAGCAGCGCCTGCTCAATTTTTTGCCGTTTTTCATGATTTAAATTTTCAAAAGTACTGGTTGGCATCTGAATTTCCCTCCCTATTGAGTGACACCGTGTCATCTACCATGTGATCATACCGCGATAGTGACACCGTGTCAACTTTGAGGAACAAAAAAAACAGCCGTCATTTTGACGACCGTTTTGAACATTTTATCTAAAGGAGTTAGGCTTCTTCGCCACCAACCTTGACAACGGCTTTGGAAACCTTGCCCAACTTGCCGCTGACAAAGTCTTCAACTTCATTAAATGCCAGTTCGTGAGAGAACAGTGGCAATGGATCAACCTTGCCGCTAGCCAGCAGAGCAATTGAGTCTTCAAACGTGTATGGGTTGATGAAGGCACCTTGAATCGTCAGTTGCTTCTTGAAGACATCATAAGTGTTGACGGAGAACTTAGCGTCAGGGTTACCAACACCAAACATCAGTACTTGAGCACCCTTAGCAGCGGCTGCCAGACATTGTTCCTGCGTTTGTGGCAGACCAACGGCTTCAACGACAATGTCAAACGCATCGGCTGGAATTTCTTCCTTGGTCGTGTTAATCGTCTTAACGCCAAAGTGTTCACGGTTGTTAGCCAGCTTTTCATCAGAGCGGCCAGCCAGCGTTACCTCATGAATACCACGCGCCTTCAGAATCTGTGCAAACAGCTGACCTTCAAAGCCATCACCCAAAACCAGTGCTTTTTGGTATGGGTGCGTCGTCAGCAGGTCAACACCATGCATTGCACAAGAAATTGGTTCAACAACGGCAGCGGCCTTTAAAGAAACATTGTCAGGAACTTGGTAGACAACCTTGGCAGGAGCAGTAAAGTATTCCTCAAAACCACCGTCACGGGTAACCCCAACGGCATCCAGGTGTTCACACAGTTCTGGACGTGAGGTGCGGCAGTACTTGCATTGACCACAGTAGATGTTAGGGTCAACGGTCACACGGTCGCCAACCTTGACATTGGTAACGGCATCCCCAACCTTGGCTACAACACCAGAGTTTTCGTGACCTAGTACGATTGGTGGAACGGCTGAAGCAGAGCCTGGCAGACCAGCGTACAGTGCCTTGTCAGTACCACAGATACCAGCGTAGGCCGTGTGAATCAAAACTTCATCTGGCTTGATTTCAGGAACGTCATATTCTTGAACGGCAAGATCTTTAATACCTTGTAATACAAGTGCCTTCATCGATTTATACCTCTTTCTTTGTGAAAACATTAATTTAAATTTTGCCAATAGTATAATCCAGATCTCAAGCATGTGTCAACCGGTTATCATCTTTTTTGATAATCGTTTGACATTCAGCAATCGTTTAACCATATGATAACGCTTGATTTTCAGTGGTTAATTTTTTTTGAAGTTTTCGCGACAAAAAAATGTAAGCGTTTCAATATTAAGCATATCAAGACTGCTATCATTTGATTATCAATGTAAAAATGCTGTAAAATACCGTTAGATAGGCATTCTTACATTGCGGGACTTTAATTTTTATGTTAGCCTAACAAAGGTGTTTTATTGCATTAAACGTTTTTTATTGGGTAATGCAAAGTTTAATTAAGAAAGGTGGGTTTACCGTGGATAACAACACGAATGACCAACGCCACAAGCACAAACTGATCGAGTATGCTAACGGCAAATCACTTGAAGAAATCAACGGCACCGTTGAAGTTCCAAAAGGTAAAGGTTTCTGGAAGACTCTTTTAGCCTATTCTGGACCTGGCGCATTAGTGGCTGTCGGCTATATGGATCCCGGCAACTGGTCTACTTCGATCACTGGTGGTCAGGCATTCGGTTATACTTTAATGACGACCATCCTGATTTCAAGTTTGATTGCGATGCTGCTTCAATACATGGCTGCTAAACTTGGGATCGTGAGTGAAATGGACTTGGCGCAAGCCATTCGAGCTCGTACAGGGAAGGCGCTCGGGATTGTCTTATGGATTATGACCGAGCTTGCAATTATGGCAACCGATATTGCTGAAGTTATTGGGGCAGCCATCGCCTTAAATCTTTTATTCCATATTTCACTGACCGTTGCCGTTTTCATCACGGTGTTGGACGTTCTGGTACTGCTGCTCTTAACCAAGATTGGGTTCCGCAAGATCGAGGCTATTGTCGTCTGTTTGATCCTGGTTATCCTGTTCGTCTTTGTTTATGAGGTTGCCTTGTCCGATCCAAACTGGGGTGCTGCTTTTGCTGGTCTGCTTCCTTCATCTCAGGCCGTTGCTACCAGTCCGGAACGCTTAGGCATTACTCCTTTGTCAGGTTCTTTGGGGATCATCGGGGCAACTGTAATGCCTCACAATCTCTACCTGCACTCAGCTATTTCACAAACGCGCAAGATCGACCACACCAATGCTGAAGACATCAAGCAGACGATTCGCTTTACGGCTTGGGACTCCAACATTCAGCTGTCAGCGGCCTTCTTGGTCAACTGTCTGCTTTTGATCATGGGGGTTGCCGTATTTAAGTCTGGTACGGTTAAGGATACTTCTTTCTTTGGCCTATACGAGGCATTGAGCAACACGTCAATGCTGAGCAACCCGATTCTGATCTCAGTAGCCAAGTCCGGTCTGCTGTCAACGCTGTTCGCGGTTGCGCTGCTGGCTTCTGGTCAAAACTCTACGATTACCGGTACCTTGACTGGTCAAGTTATCATGGAAGGCTTTGTGCACATGAAGATGCCATTGTGGGCTCGGCGGCTGGTCACGCGTCTGATCTCAGTCGTTCCCGTGCTGCTGTGCGTGGCCTTTACTGCAAAAGACAATGCTATTCAACAACACGCGGCCTTAAACATGCTGATGGAAAACTCCCAGGTCTTCTTGGCCTTCGCTTTGCCATTCTCAATGCTGCCACTGCTTTTGATGACTGACAGTAAAGACGAGATGGGCGAGTTCAGAAATACCGGCTGGGTCAAAGTCTGCGGCTGGCTGTCAGTTATTTCGCTGGCATTCTTAAACCTCTACAACCTGCCAAATACTTTTGAAAGCTTTGGCATCTGGCAAAAGAGTACGTCTGATCTGCTGGCCTGGATTGCCATTGTAGTCATTATCATGCTACTGGCCTGGACGATCTACGACATGTACAAGGGTAACCAGCGCTTGATCGCAGAAGGTATCCATCATCCTTGGGAACATAAGGATGGTCAAAAACCAGCCAGTCAAGATTAATAAAACAAATATTTTAATTTATCAATAAAAAACCGTTTGAACGCCTTGGTTCGAGCGGTTTTTGATATTTTTGGTGTATAATAGCCTGTGTTTAGGCATCAGCCGCGTTATGCTGACTGCGCGGCCAAAATAACTTTGAGGTGAATATTTTGGACAACCACGATAATAAAGAAAAGCGGCGCCCAACCCGAGTTGAACTATATGATCAACCAAACAAGCGCCCAGAAAAAAAGACGCATTTCTTCTTCGATAAAAAAGCTGACCGTACGGCTAAAAAAGAAGCTGCGCCAACGTTTAAGCTTGATAAGCAAGCCAAGCGCTCATCACAGAGCAATGCCGATCCGAATATCAAAGCTCAGCTAACCACTAATGGTACGCGTTCCAGCCGCAGTCAGGAACGGCTGAGCGCTCGCAATGGTCAGGCAAGTGCCGCTAAAATAACTGGCTTAGGTGCTAAATCCGGCAAAAACAAACAGCCAAAAAACAAAAAGCCTAGCCATCGCCCATTTAAAATTGCCCTAGGAATCCTTTTGGCAGTCTTGGTCGTCATGGTCATCGTCTTTGCCGTCAAGCAGCAGGACCCCGTAACCGATAATTCCAGTGATACGACCGTCTCCACGTCTTCTAAGAAAAAATCCAGCAGCTCAAAGAAGTCCAGCAGTCACAAAAAGAAGCATTCTTCTTCCAGCTCATCTTATGAAGCCAATTACGACACCAATGATCAGGATTCCTATTACGTACCAAACACTACGACGAATTCATCATCTGCTCCAGCAGCCAGCTCATCCAGCCAGACGACTGTCAACAACAATAATCAGACGGCTGGCAATGGCAACAGCAGCTATCAAGGCGGCAACGCTGACAATACCGGCAGCGGCAACGGCGGTTCATCTACTGCCAACAACAATACGTCTTCAGAATCTGTCAGCAGCAATACCGGTGCCCCGACTCAATCCAGTGCTGCACAGTAGCCAGGATTTATAAAACGGTCTTGACACGCTCTTGTCAGGTGCATATAATTCAAACTAATGACAAAGGACATGCCTGATGCGGCTGGTTATCCAGGGAGTCGGTACCTTGGCTGGAAGTACCGTTGACCAAGCACATCAGCGTACCACCTTTTTGAATTGTCACTGGCCGAGATAAGGTCAGTCGGGTCGTGCCCGTTACCACACTTATGAGGCGACGCCATTAGTGCGCCGTAAATTAGGGTGGAACCACGCTGATTATGTTATCAACCAACGTCCCTTTGATTGCCAAAAGCAATCAAAGGGACGTTTTTTTATTACCACAAAGGAGAGATTTTACATGGCTCAAGTTGCTGTTATGAACGTCGATGGCTCAGTCAACAAGATTGACCGCGACTCAAAAGAAAGTTTGGACGCCCTGCGTCAACTGTCCGCTCTGATGCTGAAAGCGGCTCTGCAAAAGGAATTTGCCGGTATTCGTCTGGGTGCCGACGTTGCTGAAGAAGACGGTTTTTACGTTGACTCTGACAAAGACGAACAGCAGGTTTCCGCTGACGAACTGCCACAACTGGAAGCTGCCATCAAGGCAATTGCCAAGTCCGAAGCCAAGGTTGAGTTTAAAGAGCTCAGCGTTGAAGAAGCCCTGGCCAGCGTCAAGGACGACCCATTCTCAACCGAACTGATCAACGAAAACGCTAAGGACGGCAAGGTAGCCATGTACGATCTGGATGGCGTGCTGGCTGTTGCCAATGCACCGGTTCTGGTATATGCCAACCTGGTTAAGAACTACAAGCTGCTCAGCGTGGCTGGCGCCTACTGGAAGGGTATGTCATCCAACCCAATGCTGCAACGGATCTATGGAACGGCCTTCTACAAAAAAGACGATCTGGAAGCTGATCTGAAGGCTCGTCAAGAAGCCAAGGAACGCGACCACCGTGTCATTGGGAACCAACTGGACCTGTTCTTCGTTGATCCTAAGGTTGGTGCTGGTCTGCCATACTGGATGCCTAAAGGGGCAACGATTCGCCGGACGATTGAACGCTACATCATTGACAAGGAACTGGCTGACGGCTATGAGCACGTCTACACGCCAGTCTTGATGAACCTGGATGCCTACAAGACTTCTGGTCACTGGGCTCACTACCGCGAAGACATGTTCCCGCCAATGGACATGGGTGATGGCGAAATGCTTGAACTGCGGCCAATGAACTGCCCAAGCCACATTCAAGTCTACAAGCACCACATTCGCTCCTACCGTGAACTGCCACTGCGGATTGCCGAACTGGGTATGATGCACCGCTACGAAAAGTCTGGCGCACTTTCCGGTCTGCAGCGGGTACGGGAAATGACGCTGAACGATGGCCACACGTTCGTTGCTCTGGAACAGATTCAAGACGAATTTGCCAAGATTCTGAAACTGATCATGGACGTCTACAAAGACTTTGACATTACCGACTACACGTTCCGTCTGTCATACCGTGACCCTAAGAACACGGAAAAGTACTTTGCCAACGATGAAATGTGGGAACGTTCGCAATCCATGCTGAAGGCTGCCATGGACTCACTGGGTCTGGACTACTATGAAGCTGAGGGTGAAGCTGCCTTCTATGGTCCAAAGCTGGATATTCAAACCAAGACGGCCCTGGGCAACGAAGAAACGATGTCCACGATTCAACTGGACTTCATGCTGCCTGAAAAGTTTGATCTGCACTACGTTGGTGAAGACGGCAAGCAGCACCGGCCAGTCATGATTCACCGTGGGGTTGTCGGTACGATGGAACGTTTCGTAGCCTACCTGACGGAAATCTACAAGGGTGCCTTCCCAACCTGGCTGTCACCTGAACAAGTCGTAATCATCCCAGTTTCTGATGAAAAGCACGGTGCCTACGCTGACGAACTGGCTAAGAAGTTCAAGGCCGCTCAGATTCGGGCTAAGGTTGATCACCGCAATGAAAAGATGGGCTACAAGATTCGGGAAGCTCAAACGCAAAAAGTTCCATACACGCTGGTTGTCGGTGAAGATGAAATGGCCAACGACTCAGTTTCCGTTCGTAAGTATGGTGAAAAGGATCAAAATGGCATGACTGTGGATGCCTTCATGGATGAAATTCTGCACGATATTGCTACCTACTCACGCGAAGACTAATCAAAAAGCTGTTTGGCAGATGCCAGACAGCTTTTTATTATCTTCTCAGCCTCATTAAGCGCTTTTTTTCGCCGTTTGGATGATAAGATGGATCTTTCATCATTTTAGAATCAAACGCGTTATAATAGGGAAAATTTCAAATCAGAAAGGTCGCGAATCAAATGTCTCCATGGAATCGTTTCAAAAATTCAGCCTGCACGTCAATGATGGTCGGCAAGCATGCTTCAACTGATGGCTCTACTTTTATCTCGCGCAATGAGGACCGCGTCAAGGCAATTGAGCCCAAACGCTTCCTGGTTCGGCCGGCCGTCAAGAATCGCCAGGCAGCCTATGTCTCAGCTTATAATCAATTGACCGTGCCGCTGCCAGCTGACAGTATGCGCTATACGGCTACGCCAAGCGTTGATCAGACGCAGGGACCCAACGAAGAGGATGGCTTTAACGAGGCTGGCGTTGGCGAAAGTGCCACGGAATCCGTCTATGCCAATCCAAAGGTGCTGGCCTATGATCCATACGTCAAAAACGGTCTGGCCGAAGATTCACTGACAACCCTGGTTTTGCCCTATATCCATTCGGCACGCGAAGGAGTTGACTATTTGGGACGATTGATTGCCAAATACGGTTCAGCGGAAGGCAACGGCATTCAGTTCATTGATCAAGATGAGGTCTGGTACATGGAAATTGCTACTGGCCACTACTGGGTTGCCGTGCGTATTCCTGATGACTGCTATGCCGTGGCGGCCAATCAGATTGCCATTGAAGACATCGACTTTGGCGACAGCCAAAACTTCGCCTGGGCAGATGGTATTCGACCATTTGTGGAAAAGAACCACCTCAATCCCGATGATGAGCGCTGGAACTTTCGGCATATCTTCGGCACCAATACCAAACAGGACCACCACTATAATACGCCCCGCGTCTGGTTTGCCCAGCACTATCTGAGTCCTAGTTTGACCAAGGATCAAACGCCCGAGTCAGCTGATATGCCTTTTATTCGCAAGCCCGATCATAAAATCAGCGTTGAAGACATCCAGTACGTTTTAAAATCACACTATAATGAAACGCCTTATGATCCCTTGGGCAGCGGTACTTTAGAGCAGCGGCGGCGCTACCGTTCCATCGCGCTTTCCCGCACGGCACAGTCGCATATTCTGCAGGCGCGCAATGATTCATATGGTGCCGCTCAAGCCATTCAATGGGTTGAGTTCGGTGTCCCGACTTTTTGCGCCTATGTGCCCTTCTTTGCCAACGCCGATGATACCGATGTCTCATACCGCGAGTTTCCAGAAAAAATGGAGCTGAACAATGCCTATTGGCTAAATGAGGCCCTGGCCAGCGTCGTTGAAAGCCATTATGCTGAATTTGCCAAGGACAATCTGGACTTTCAAGATGAGCTGCAGGCCTGGGCAAGACGCAAGATCAAAGCTGTCGATGACCAGATCAGTCAGCTTGACGGGCAACGGCTGACCAGCTATCTGACCTCGCAGAATCATGATATCGCCAAGCATTTTAACACCCGTGCACAGCAGCACCTGTTTGACCTGCTGACCAAGGGAGCTGAACTGTCCAAGCTGACCTTCAAGATGGATCCTAATCTTTAGGCATTTCTTGACACGCAAACAGCCCTGATCAAATTCTGATCAGGACTGTTTTTTTACTGCAGCGAATCCCAAGCCGTCAGTTGAACCGGCCGCTGCTTAGTCAGCTGCAGCAGTTCGGAACTAAGGTAGCGCTTGTTGATCACGGCTTCATAGGTATAGTCTTCAAACCATTTTTGCGTCATGACGAAATAGCCTTTTTCGCCATTTTCCTCACCCCATGAATTCTCAATCTTCCAGCGATCAATCTGACCGTCAGCCTCATTAAATCCAGTCAGCGTCATGGCATGAGAAACGCAGGCCTGTCTGGTTTCCAGCCGTTCTTTTTTGTTCATAACGTAGTCAATGCCCAAAAGCGCTTCTGTTTTGTACAGCTCAGCATCCATAATGCCCCGCTTGCGATCCATCTGCTGTAAGACGTCATTGCCGACCCACACGGTTTCTCCTGCTTTCAGCTGCTTGACCGCGCTGTTCTGCAGTTCTTCAAACGGCACGTTGACGAATTGCAGCGGGATTCCACCAACGACATTTTCCTGCTGCGGCATTGAGTAGACCTGATTGAGCTTATGATCCGGCGCGTTGGTCAAAACTACATAGTCACGCAGATTCAGCTGCCAATATTGATGAAAGAACTCCAGTGGCGACAGATTGGCCTGCCGATGCAGCTGATGATCGTCATCCTGATATTCCAGATCAAACTGCTTAGGCGGCATCCCAAAAGCATAAACGGCCAATCGATAGACCTCACTGACCATCTTTTCTTTAACCTGCTGAACCGCAGCCCGATCAGCATGCTGCTCATTGATCATCTTCCGCAGTACCAATGCGTCTTTATGCATCAGATCCTTCATTACCCCGGCAATATCGTCAGTATTCTTGGTATTGTAGGTGTCAGGCATTACATATTCCGGTACGACGCCATATTTTTCAATGATTGAGGCAGCATTGGCCCACTGCCCGCCATCATTTTCCGCAAACGCCACATAAAAATCGACCAGCCGATCATGAAATGGCAGTGCGGCCGTAGCAATGATATTTTGCAAAAACATATTGGCCCGTTCAACACGATCCCAGAAAAACAAATAATTCTGCGATAATTCAAAATCCTTGAAATTGTACTGGCTGGCAAAAAGATGCCGCAGCGTGTTCAGCGTGGCAAACGACCAGCAGCGACCGCTATGCCGCTGATTGGATACCTTGCCCGTCTTGACTTCATACGAAAAAACGCGGTGATTGCGCTGACTGACGTTTTGGTCCTCGCTGGCTGCCTTGATGCCGTTTTTCATCACGGCCCGCGCGATTACGGCAGCATCTGGCCGCTTTTTGAAATCGGCTTCGTAGCCCTGCAGCTGCTGCGACGTTAACTTTTTAAACTCTGACATGTTGAATCTTCCTCACTTACAGTCTTTTGTGAATCATTCTAAATCAAAATCATCGACAACTCAAAAGCAGCGCCCTTGCTAAAGAACGCTGCTCATTGTTAGTTATCGGCAAAGAAATGCTTCCATTGCTGATTGATATTGTTTTTAGCCGGCTGCGTACGATTCCAGAAACCTACCTTGACGACGCCGACGATCTTGCTCTTAGGTACGAATCCCCAGTAGCGACTGTCGTTAGAGACGCTGCGGTGATCACCCAAGACAAAGTACTCGCCTTTTGGTACCTTGTAGGCCCCATTATGCAGCACCCAGCTGTTTTCCTGGGAAATACTGTGCAAAGTCCAGGTTCCGGTACCGCTGGAACGCTCGCTCTTGCTGATGTAGCTTTGATCAACCTTTTTGCCGTTAACGTAAAGATTGCCGTTTTTGGCCTCAACCGTATCGCCTGGCAGACCAATAACTCGCTTTACGTACTCAGTCTTTACTGAAACTTGCGGATCAACGCCATTGGCATCAAAAACCACCACGCTGCCGCGATGAATCTTGGCTTGCTTTAAGCAGACCACGCGCTCGTTGTTTTGCAGATTAGGCTGCATGGATGGACCATCAACCCGGACAAACTGAAAAGCAAACTGTTTGATCAGCAATGCCAGCAGCAGACCAATCGCAATCGGCACGATCCAACTCATTAATTCTTTAAAAGCTTTCATCAAAATTGCTCCCAGATTAGTTTTCTAACGGCAATTTTAATACACTTTGCCAGCAACTAACAACTTATTCATCATATTCGCGCATCAATTTTTTGGTCAGCTGATAATCGCCAACATATGGAACGTCATGGCCTTTTTCATGCATAAACTGCTCGCGTCCCTTGGCAGCCATAAACATGACGTCGCCAGGCCGTGCCATGTTAAATGCATCTTGAATGGCTTTGGCGCGATCAACGTTGATATGTACCTCAACATCAGGATTATCAATGTGTGATTTGATTTCTTCATCGATCTTGTACGGATCCTCAAAGAAATTGTCTTCACTGGTTAGAATGGCCACGTCAGCATATTTGGCCAGCGCCTCGCCAATATCCTTACGGCGCGACTCAGCCTTACCGCCAGCCGCACCGATCACTACGATCAAACGGCCATTGGGATAAGTGTTTTTCATGTATTTGAAGCTTTCATTCAGGCTCAGATAGTTATGAGCATAGTCAACGCAGGCCAATAGTCCCCGCTGATTGCTCAGCATTTCCATGCGGCCAGGAACGGTGGTTTCTTCCAGTCCCTTGGCAAAAGCCGCCGTATCATCACTGAACTGCCGTCCTACGACCAGCGCGGCCAAGGCATTGCTGTCATTGAACGTACCTGGGATATTGATCTTAAAGCGGCCAGTCAACTGCGGCTGCTGACTGCTGAACGTAGCTACGTGAAACTCATGCGGCGAATCAACTACATAGCGATAGTCGGCATTGGACTGACTGCTGCCAAATGAGATTACCTGATTGCCAGCAGCCAGCGCTTTTTGAGCCAGCAGATCATAATAAGGACACTCACGATTGATGATCACCTTGGATGAGTTGATCATCAGCTGACTCTTACAGTACAGATAGTCTTCAAAACTTGGGTGTTCTACCGGACTAATGTGGTCGGCAGCAATATTTAAAAAGACACCAATATCAAAATGCAGACCATAGACTCTTGACTTCTTATAGGCCTGACTGGAAACCTCCATAATCAGATACTTCATGCCATTATCGGCAGCCTGACGCATCATCCGGAACAGGTCCAGTGACTCTGGCGTCGTTAAATGAGCTTCTTCAAAATGCTCGCCATCAAGACATTCAGCAATTGAGGATAATTGGGCTACCTTATGATCAAAAACCTCATTCATCAAATGGCGGGCAAAGTATACCGAAGTCGTTTTTCCCTTGGTCCCAGTAAACCCAATCACTTTCAGTTCCTGTTGCGGGTTGTTGTAAAACTCGCGCGCCAATAGAGCCATTGCCTTTTGAACGTCATTGACCACCAGCTGCACGACTTGATGCTGGTCTTTGCCGGCATAGACGTTTTCAGTCACACAGGCAACGGCTCCCTTATCAATTGCGTCCTCCAGATATTTTTCGTTAAAATGCAGTCCCTTGCACATAAACAGCGTATCAGGTGCAATACGGCGCGAATCATAAGATAAGAATTGGAGCCTGCGATCTTTGAGATTGGCTGGAACCTTGAAGCGCCAATCATCACCGATTACGATTTCACGCAGCAATTGATCCTGTTTTAAAATGTTGGCAGCTTGATTAAGCGTCAGCATTTCTCCCCCCACCTTTCATTTAAACGTTCATTGTCTTTCGATCATGTTTCGTATTCTGACACAAGATTATGAAAAAAATGCGAAATCCCAACGAAAGCATCAAGAACTTGCTTTTAAGATGTCTTAAAAAAACGACAATAAGGTCCAGTCTGCAAACGCACCGCAGACTGGACCTTATCTTCAATTAACTGTCAAGGTATCGACTTCCCTAACAGTCATATTTAATTATACGCTTTCATCAACTGCTCTGTCAGCTGGTAATCGCCGACATAAGGCTTGTCATGGCCATTTTCGCGCAGGAACTGCTCCCGCCCCTTGGCAGCCATAAACATGACATCGCCCGGCCGCGCCATCTGAAAGGCTGTTTTAATGGCCTCTTCACGGTTAAGAATCTCATGAACCTCAACGTGGGGATCCACGATATGATCGTGAATTGCCTGAATAATCTTTTTGGGATCCTCAAAGTAGTTGTCATCTTCAGTCAGGATGGCCACGTCGGCATACTCTGACAGTGCGCGACCGATATCCTGGCGCCGTGACTCAGCTTTGCTGCCCACTGAACCGGTAACCACGATCAAGCGGCCGTCTGGATACTCATGCTTTAAGAACTTGAAGCTCTCACTCATGCTCAGGTAGTTATGAGCATAGTCAACACAAGCCACATAGCCTTTTTCGTTCTTTAAGATCTCCATGCGGCCCGGTACCTTGGTTTCTAAAAGTCCCGCCGCAAACTCACTGGTTTTATCGCTTAGCTGCGCGGCGACTGCCAAAGCCGCCGTTGCATTGCTGCAGTTAAACGATCCCGGCAGCATGACCCGAAAATCGCCTGCAACTGTCGGCAGCTGGTCATTAAACGAAGCAACCTGGAAATGACCATGCTCGCCTAAAGTAAAGCGATAATCGGCATCTGATTGATCACTGCCATAGGTAATCAGCTGGTTGCCGAATGCACGCGTCTTTTGGGCCAGCAGCTCAAAGTAAGGGATCTCGCGGTTGATGATTACTTTATCGGTATTTTTTACCAGCTGGCTCTTGCACCAAAGATAGTCGTCAAAACTTGGATGCTCAACGGGACTGATATGATCACGCGAAATATTCAAGAAGACGCCAATGTCAAAATGCAGCCCATCAACGCGCGACTTCTTGTAGGCCTGACTGGAAACCTCCATCACCAGATACTTCATGCCGTTATCAACGGCTTGACGCATCATCCGGTACAGATCCAATGATTCGGGCGTAGTCAGGTGCGATTCAATAAAGTTTTTACCATCCAGACATTCGGCAATCGATGACAGCTGCGCCACCTGATTGTCAAAGACATGCGCTAAAATATGCCGCGTAAAGTAGACTGAGGTCGTCTTGCCCTTGGTACCGGTAAAGCCGATCAGTGTCAGTTCTTTTTCCGGATCGCCATAAAATGCCCGTGCGACTGTCGCCATGGCTTTTTGGACATCAGTAACGACAAGCTGCCAGACGGTCTGACCAGCCAGCTCCTCATCATACACCTGCTGAGTCAGACAAGCCGTGGCGCCTTTTTTGACTGCATCCACCAGATACTGCGGATTAAAGCGCTGTCCCTTGCAGATAAAAAGCGTCTGCGGCTCAATTACACGCGAGTCATACGAAAGCTGTCTGAACTCCAAATCGGCAATTTTTTCCGGTACGTCATACTGCCACTGACCGTCAACGATGATTTCCTTAAACAGGTCCCGTTCCTTGAGAGCGGCTACCGTCTGTTTAACCGTCAGCATTTAGTTCGCCGCCTTTTGCTTGGTTTGATCAATTGCTGATTCATCAGGCTTGAAGTTGTCGATAAAGTACAGCTTGTACCAGACTAAGAACGTGTAGACGGTCCAGATTTTACGCCGATCGTCAGTCTTGCCTTGGAAGTTGTCTTCGGCCATCTTCAGGATCTTGTCTTGATCAAAGAACTCTTTGACAAAATCCTGGCTGAATAATTCACGAACTTCTTGGTAATACTTGTCTTCACGCAGCCAGGCCCGAATTGGCGTAGGGAAGCCCATCTTAGGCCGCGTTGCCCATTCTTCTGGCAGGTGACGGTTGGCCGCCATCCGGAAAGCCCACTTGGTACCCTTAGCGTTGAATAGGTACTTGGTTGGCGTGGTCTGAGCAACCTTCATCATTTCACGGTCCAACAAAGGCACCCGCAGTTCCAGCGAGTTGGCCATGCTCATCTTATCGGCCTTCAGCAGAATATCACCTGGCATAAAGCAGTGCAGATCCAGGTACTGCTTTTTGGCAACCTCATCAATATCTTTGTCTTCAACCTTGTCGTAGTATGGGTCAACGATCTGCTTAACCGTTGGACCACAGTCAAATTCAGGCTGCAGAATGCTTTGAGCCTGTTCTGGACTAAAGATGTAGGCCTCACCGATAAAGGTATCGCGAGCTGGCGCCAGGTTGGCATACATGTGCGCCTGGCCATGGAAATGCTTGTTTTTAAGCTTTTCGGCAATCTCGTAGCGCTTTTGCCGCGGCTTTTTCTTCAGCTGATCGGTAATCCAGCGAATCAGCTTTGACTTGGTGTAGAAGCCATAATCAATGTAGCCGGCAAACAGCTCATCGGCACCTTCACCAGAAAGCATTGCCTTGTAGCCATTGTCCTTAGCCAGCTTGGTCAAGAAGTACAATGGCACGACGGATGGGTTGGAGTCGGGCTCGTCCAGATAGTATTGAATCAATGGGAAGGTATGGAAGGCTTCCTCGTTGGTCAGCTTGGCATCCGTATTCTTAAGATTCAGCTTAGCTGCCAGTTCCCGTGCTTCCTTGGTTTCATCGTAGGTGCTGTCAAAGCCGATTGAGAACGTGTTGTCAGGCCGCATCATCGCCGTAACGTAGCTGGAGTCAACCCCAGCCGAAAGAAACGAACCGACTTTAATGCCTTGGTCAGCAAAAGAGTGCGCCTTGACTGATTCAGTAACGGCAGCCTCGATCCGATCAACGGCTTGATCAAAGGTTTCATCGGCTGGTTCAAAGTCTTCATCCCAGTATTCAGTCATTGAGAACTGACCATCCTTGGTGTAGTGGAACGAATGACCTTCTGGCAGTTTGTAGACGCCCTTAAAGAACGTTTCCCGGGTAATTGGATATTGGAACGTCAGATATGGCTTGAGGGCTTCTTTGTTCAGCTGCTTGTCGAAGTTCGGGTGTTCCAAGAAGGCCTTGATTTCTGAGCCGACAAAGAACGTCCCATTCATCTTGGCGTAATACAGCGGCTTAATGCCGAAGTGATCGCGGGCCCCAAACATTTCTTGGGTTTGTCGGTTCCAGATGACAAAGGCAAACATCCCCCGCAGCTTCTTGCAGACGTCATCGCCCCATTGCTCATAGCCATGCAGAATGACTTCCGTGTCCGTCTTGGTTGAGAAATGGTGCCCAGCAGCAATCAATTCCTCGCGCAGCGGCTGGAAGTTGTAGATTTCACCATTAAATAAAATGGCCAGGTTTTCGTTTTCATTAAAGATCGGCTGCTTACCGCTCTTAACGTCAACGAAACTTAGACGCCGATGTCCCAAAGCCGCGTGTTCATCGACGAATTGGCCGGCATCATCGGGACCACGGTGGATGATCCGGTCCATCATTTTTTGAATCAGGCTTTCTTTGACTTGTGGCTTTTCATTATCCACAAATGCAACAATTCCACACATAATGACTCTCCTATGTTCTTGACTAAATTAGCGCTGCACGAAGTATTCCTTGTACTTCTTAGGCATTAACGAAAAGGCGTAGTGCATCAGCAGCCGCTGCTTGAGCGTATCATGCTTGTCAAAGGCCGTCGTACCCCAGTTGCCTGATTCAAGCATCTGCTTGGCACGCTCCTTATCTGGGCCTTCCTTAGCGTACTTGTAGAAGACTTTCTTAGGAACGCTCAGCCACAGCTTGTTGCCGTCTGCATAATCGGTATGGTCATATGGACGATGGTAGATGGCATCATCAACCACGTACTTAGCCAGATTGTAGCCGTTTAAAGTGCAGTAGTAGCTGCTGCGGCCCTGACGCAGATTGATCTCAAAAATCTTGAATTTGCCATCGCGCCGGTCGTACTTCATGTCAAAGTCCGCAAACCCGACGTAATTGATTTCTTCCAAGAACTTTTGAATCGTTTGGTAGATTTCCATGTTCTTTTCTGGAATGATCACCATATAGTTGCCGACTGCCACTGGCGATGGATCTTCCAGCAGGGGATGACCAAGGCAGATCATGCGTACCTTGTGATCTTGACCAACATAGGCATTTACCACGCGCATGTTGGAATCATCGCCGGGAATGAAGTCCTGGGCGATCAGCTTTCCGGTATAGCCAGCTTGAGCAATCTCAGGCAGCAGCTTATCAAACTGAGCCCGCGTGTCCAAGACATAGGCCTTTTTACGATCAGCAAAATGAATGTCCAGCCAGGCGATACTGTCGGAAGGCTTCAAGGCAATCGGAAAATCAAATGGCAGCTCAATTTCTTTTGGCTTCGTAAATTCAGCCGCTTCAATCAGCTTGGTCTTTGGATAAGGCAGGCCATACTTTTCCGCAGCAGCGTAAAAAGTTTCTTTGGTCCCCAGTTTTTGGAACATGTCATAGTCAACATATGGGCAGACAAACCATTGCTTCAGCTCGTCTAAGTGCTTGGCGATCAGTTCCGTGTAGCCATCCCCACAGGACAGCAGCAGGTATTTTTTATCCGGCTTTAAGTTCTTGGCAATCTCACGCATCGACTTGATAAAGCCTGGATCTTCGTTAAAGCCTTCAATTACATGCACATCAGCCAGCTTGGTGTAGCGAGTTGGCGCCATGTGCGTAACTCCATAGGCAATGCTTTTGATTCCATAGGCTTCATAAAAAGAACGTGCCATGCCATAGCAGTTAAAGTCCGTTCCCAGCAGAATTGGCTGGAAATCAATTTGATCATTCACTTTAAAATCATCCTCATATTTTCCTAGTGATACTGTCAACGGCGATTATAAAAAACGCCCTCTGAAACCTTAATGATAATCCAAACCCAAGGCACCTTCAAGATATTCTCTAATCCTTAAGCTTAGCTAAACGTCCTTGACGCAGATAAACGCTCAAAATCGCCAGGTCAGCTGGATTGACCCCACTGATCCGCGATGCCTGCGCCAAAGTTTCAGGCCGAATCTTCTCCAGCTTCTGACGGCCTTCAGTAGCCAGACCATCAATTGCCGAATAGTCCAGGTCAGCCGGGATCTTCTTGGCTTCCATGCGCTTCAGCCGTTCAACCTTGACCTCTTCTTTTTTAATGTAGCCCTCGTACTTCAATTGAATCTCGACCTGTTCGATCACTTCTCGACTGAGCGGTTCATCTGGATCAGGAATCAGGTTCATCAGCGTCTGATAGTCAACATATGGTCGTTTTAAGAAATCAGCGGCCGCGATGGCATCTTTCAAAGGATTGTCGCCGTGAGCCTCAATCAGGTTGTTGGCTGCCTCATTGGTTGGCTTGATGCGAATCTTCTTGAGTCGAGCAATCTCAGCTTCAACCAAGGCCTTTTTATGCTCCATTTTAGCCAAGCGCTCATCAGAAACCAATCCAATCGCGTGTCCTTTTTCCATCAAGCGCAGATCGGCATTGTCATGACGCAGGATCAGCCGGTATTCGGCACGACTGGTCAACAGCCGATATGGTTCTTTGGTTCCCTTGGTTACCAAGTCATCGATCATTACGCCAATGTAAGCATCCGAGCGTTTCAACACGAACGGCCCCTTGCCTTGAGCACGCAGCCCGGCATTGATGCCCGCGATCAGTCCTTGACCAGCTGCCTCTTCATAACCCGAGGTGCCATTGGTCTGGCCAGCCGTAAACAGATTCTTGACCAGCTTGGTTTCCAGGGTTGGATGCAGCTGATATGGCGCCACCACGTCATACTCGATTGCATAGCCTGGCCGCATCAGCTTGGCTTTTTCCAGCCCTTTTACAGAATGCAGCATCTTTTCTTGAATTTCTTCAGGCATCGAGGTTGACATACCGTCCACGTACCATTCGTCAGTATCGCGGCCTTCTGGTTCCAAGAAGACCTGGTGGCGATCCTTATCGGCAAACCGCACGATCTTGTCTTCAATTGAAGGACAGTAGCGCGGACCAACCCCTTCAATCACCCCAGTAAACATTGGCGCCCGATCAAGGTTGTCGCGAATGATCTGATGCGTGGTTGGGTTGGTGTAGGTCAGCCAGCAGGAAATCTGATCAGTGACTGCGATATATTGACTGTCCGGCGTATCAAAACTGAAATGATGCGGTTTTTCGTCACCAGGCTGCTCTTCGGTAACTGAATAATCAATCGTATTGCCGTTGATGCGTGGCGGCGTCCCGGTCTTAAACCGCTGCAGATCAAAGCCCAGCTCTTCTAGATTCTCAGACAGCTTAGTGGCTGACTGCGTATTGTTTGGACCAGATTCATACATCAATTCGCCAATAATGATCTTGCCGCGGGCTGCCGTTCCCGTTGCCAATACTACGGCCTTGGCAAAATAGCGGGCCCCGGTATTGGTAATGACTCCTTTGCAGACGCCATCTTCAACCACCAGCTGATCAACGGTGGCCTGCCGCAGCGTCAGATTAGGCGTTTCTTCCATCGTCTGCTTCATGGCTCGGTGATAGGCGTGCTTGTCAGCCTGAGCCCGCAACGCACGGACGGCTGGACCTTTCCCCGTGTTGAGCATCCGCATCTGAACATAGGTCTTGTCGATATTGTGGCCCATTTCACCGCCTAAGGCATCAATCTCACGAACTACGATTCCCTTAGCCGGTCCCCCCACTGATGGATTGCATGGCATAAAGGCAACCATTTCCAGACTGATCGTCAAAAGCAGCGTCTTGTTGCCCATGCGTGCTGCCGCCAATGCCGCTTCTGATCCCGCATGACCAGCTCCAACGATGATTACGTCAAAGCTGCCGGCATCAAACGGCTTACCTTGTGAAATCTGCATTTTTATCTCCTTTACTTTCCTAGACAGAACTGGCTGAACAATTGATCCAACAGCTCATCTTGATAGCTGTCGCCGGTAATCTCACCCAACAGTTCCCAGCACCGCGTCATGTCGATCTGGACCAAGTCGACTGGCATTCCAGCTGCAATCCCGCTCAAAACGTCATTCAAGGCGTCATTGGCTTGATGAAGCAGTCCAATATGCCGGGCGTTGGTAACCATAACGGTACTTTGCGAGCTTTCGATTCCTTCATCAAAGAACATATGGCTGATCGTCCGGCCCAATTCTTCCATTCCCTCATGCTCAACGATCGAGGTCTTGATGACGCGATCGCCAGCCGTCAGCTGACGCAGCTCATTTAGATCGATTCGGTTCGGCAGGTCGGTTTTGTTTAAGATGACGATGCGTGGCTTGCCAGCCGTCAGCTTGATCAGTTCTCGGTCCTCATCGGTCAATGCATTGGAACTGTCAATCAAAAGCAGCACCAAGTCAGCCGTATCGATCGCCTGACGACTGCGCTCAACGCCGATTTTTTCGACCGTATCCTCAGTATGGCGAATCCCAGCCGTGTCGATCAGTTTTAAAGGCACGCCTTCTACGTTGACGTATTCCTCAATCACGTCACGCGTGGTTCCGGCCACGTTGGTTACGATTGCCTTGTCCTCATGCAAAAGCGTGTTGAGCAGGCTGGACTTGCCGACGTTTGGCCGCCCAATGATTGCCGTTGCCAGACCATCTCTTAACACCTTGCCCTGCTTGGCGGTTTTTAAAAGTGCCTGAATGCGCTGCTGAACCTCTTGGGCCTTTTCTTTCAGCATCTTGGTCGTCATTTCTTCAACCGCGTCATATTCTGGGTAGTCAATGTTGACCTCAACCTGCGCCAAGACGTCCAGAATATCCTTGCGCAAAGCCTTGATCAAGCGAGACAGATCGCCATCCAGCTGGTTTAGCGCCACCTTCATTGATTTGTCGGTTTTGGCGCGGATCAGATCCATCACGGCTTCCGACTGTGAAAGATCCAGCCGACCGTTTAAAAAGGCTCGTTTGGTAAACTCACCCGGTTCTGCCAGTCGGGCGCCATGACTAAGCGTCAGCTGCAGAATCCGATTGGTAGCCAGCAGTCCGCCATGACAGTTGATTTCGACAACGTCTTCTCTAGTGTAGGTATGAGGTGCCCGCATGATTGAAACCATGACCTCATCAACTTCCGCACCACTGTCGGGATCAACGATATGCCCATAGTTAATGGTATTGGTTGCCACCTTTGCCAGATCCTTGCTGCCATGGTACAGCTTTTTGGCAACGGCAACGGCCTCCTCGCCGCTGATCCGAATAATCGAGATGCCCCCTTCGCCAACTGGGGTCGAGATGGCTGCAATTGTATCAAATTCTGAATTTGCCATTTTCTGCTCCTTTCCGCCGCAATAAAAAAAGTGCCGAGTCCACGCTCTCCCCGCTTTGGGATCAACATGGTCAAAGCACTTTCACTACTCTAACTAACGGTAAATTCAATTAACATCGCTATTTTAGTTTTTCAGCGTTTGGTTGTCAATCAATTAATTCTTTGGTGCTACCACGACGCTGCGATACGGATCACGACCATGTGAATAGGTCTTGACCCGCGGATTGTCTTCCAAGACATGGTGCAGATATTTGCGTTCACGAGCCGGCATTGGGTCCAAAAAGACGGCTTGACCAGTAGCAATTACCTCGGTGAAGCAGCGAGCAGCCAGTTTTTCCAATGACTGCTGCCGTTTCTGACGGTAATTCGACGTATCCAGGATCAGCCCCGGATCATCGACGCCATGATAGCTTAAAAAGGCCGTTCCCAACTGTTCCAAGGCATTGATCCGTCGCCCATGAAAGCCGATGACTCGTCCTGAATTGTCGGCCTGCAGATCAACGACCAATTCATGAGTCCGCAGCTTGACGATTTTAGGCTTAGCCGTTACCCCAAGCGCTGCCAGCACGTCTTTCAGATAGCCGCAAAGTGCCTGGGCCGCTTGATTCATCTTCTGCACGTTGGCTTGATGACGATGCTCCATTTCCAAGGCATCTGGCTCATTTGAATCATTTGCTGCCGGTTTGACGTTTTGTTTTTTGTCTGTCGGCTTGGCAGTTTTGACCACGACCGTTTTTTTAGCTGGCTGGGACTTAACGGCCGACTTTTTTACGATTGGCTTTTGCGGCTGCACCGGCCGTTTTAATTCAGCCTGAATTTTGGCGTTCCGACGGCCAAATCCAAGAAAGCCATGCCGCGGCTGCTCCAAAACCTGAATATCTAATTGATCACGATCGGCTTTAAAGGCAGCTGATGCGGCTGTGATTGCTTCATCAATTGTCTGCGCCTCAAAAGTTTCCATAAAGCTCCCCCTCAATCATTATCAAAAAAGAGCGGTCAAGCCGCCCTCGTTGCTCAATTATTTCCGCTTGCTGCGGTAGGCCTTGCGCTTAGCCTTGGCAATCTTGTTGCGGTGGCGACGTTCAGCAGCCTGTTTTTCTTCACGTTCGCGACGAATCTTGAACGGATTTTGGAAGATCAGTACCTGCAGAACCTGGAAAGCGTTGGATACTACCCAGTAAAGCGTAATTGCCGAACTAAAGCCCAGTGCCATGAAAAAGACCATGATCGGCATAAACCAGGTCATTGATTTGGTCATGGCATTTTGTTCCGGCATTGAAGCCATTGACAGCCAGGAACTGATAAACGTAAACAGGGCCGCCAAAATCGGCAGCACGTAGTATGGGTCATTGTGGCCCAGCTGCAGCCATAAGAAGCTCCCACTGCGCAAAACGTGCGTCCGCCAGATGGCTTGATACAATGCCCACATAACTGGCAGCTGAACCAGCAGAGGCAGCATCGAAGCAAACGGGTGCACGCCAGCATCCTTATAAAGCTTTTGTTGCGCTGCCTGCATCTTTTCCAGTGATTCACGATCGCGTCCAGGATACTTCTTTTGAATCTCCTTAAGCTGCGGCGTTAATTCCTGCATCTTGACCGACATCTTGGTCTGGTACACCATCAATGGCAGAATGATAATCCGCACGATAATCGTAAAGATGATGATCCCCATTCCATAGCCGCCAAAATTGTTGGACAGCCAGATTATGAACCGTGAGCAGTTATAGATGATGTAATGATCCCAAAAGCCGGTACTGTGGCTGGTAATTGGTGAATTGGAACAAGCAGCCAAAAAGACTGCCAGACTCATAATCCCCGCCAGGCTTAGGATTTTCTTGTGTCCTTTTCTCAAAGTGCGATCCTCTCTTAATCTTCTTTTAACAGATGGGCCAATTTCAGTGCATGAACCAGATTCTTTTTAACTTCTGCCATTTCCAAGCCATCAGCAGCTGGCCGCGCAATAATCAAGAAGTCAACGTCAGGCTTGATTGCCGGCTTAACCTCCAGCAGCGTTTGGCGGATCCGCCGCTTCAGCCAATTGCGGTGTACGGCATTACCGATTTTCTTGCCGACTGAGATGCCGACCCGAAAATGTTTCTGACCTGGTTTTTGCATTTGATAGATAATAAATTTTCGATTGGCTACGGAATCATGAGTTTCAAAGACCCGCTGAAATTCACTTTCCTTTTTTATTCGGTATGACTTTCGCATGTTCGCTCCAACCTTTAAAAATACAAAAAGGACTGAGGCACAACCGCACATAATGCAGTGGATGAATGCCCCGGCCCCTTTTAGAAAAAAAGCCACTAATTAAATAGTGGCCGATTTTATGCAGATAATACTTTGCGGCCCTTTTGACGACGACGAGCCAATACCTTACGGCCGTTGCTCGTGCTCATACGCTTGCGGAAGCCGTGAACGCGTGCGCGGTGACGCTTCTTTGGTTGAAATGTGCGCTTCATTGAGTGCACCTCCTCGCTTGTATTTATTATTTTATTTACAGTCCAAAAAGACAATCTCTTCAAACATACTTTTGAATTATAACACATCCTACGCCAAGAATAAATGATTATCTTGCGTTATTTTAGCGTTTTTTACTGCACAGAAGCGGCCAGTTATCCCCAGTTTTTTCCACAAGTACCAAAACAAAACTGGGGACTTTTATATTTATCCACAGAGTTATCCAAAGCAAAAAGAGTTCCCCACAGGTTGTGAAAAAAGTTATCAACAGCTTTGTGGATAATTGTGAAAACATGATTATTTCGCTTTTAATTTGCTAAAGTTATCCACAGATTGCCGGTGACTAACTTGATTTTATCTTTTCTTTTTCCACAAATCCACAGCCTTGTGGAAAACTTATCAACATGTCTGTGGATTTTGTTAATAGTTTTTACACAGCCTTGTGGAAAACTACCAGACAATGCTAAAATATTCTTTGGATTTTTAATTAGCATGAGGAGGAATTTACTTGATTGAGCTAAACTCGCTCTGGGAATCGGTTCAAAAAGAGTTTCGCAAGACTACTGGCAGCGTAACCTATAACAACCTGATTGCACCAGCCAAAGCAATTTCTCTCGAAAACAATCAGCTGACCATTGAGCTGCCAACCAAATCTCACCGGGACTTTTGGCAAAACGAGATGACCGCTAAGCTCAAGGACCTGCTGTTCAACGAAACCCTGGTTCATATTGAGCCACGCTACACGCTTGAGAGAGAGCTCATGACTCCATCTTCGCCAGCCGGTGGAATCATGACCAAACAGACACCCTTAAATCCAGAATATACATTTGAAGCTTTCGTTGAAGGCCGCAGCAATCAGATGGCCTATGCTTCTGCCTATGCTGCCTCTGAACAGCCTGGCGGACTTTATAATCCACTCTTGATCTATGGCGGCGTTGGCCTTGGCAAGACGCATTTGATGCAGGCCATTGCCAACAACATGCTGCGGCATAATCCCAACGCCAAGATCAAATACGTTACCAGCGAAACCTTCACCAATGACTACATCAATTCGATCAAAAACAACAACCAAGAGCAGTTCCGGCGCGAGTATCGTGACCTGGACGCTTTGTTGGTCGATGATGTCCAGTTCTTTTCCAATAAGGAAGGCACCCAGCTGGAATTTTTCAATACTTTCAATTCACTGCATGACAACAACAAGCAGATCGTCTTGACCGCTGACCGAAATCCCAAGCAGATCCCCGATTTGACTGATCGGCTGGTCTCACGCTTTGTCTGGGGAGTTCCAGTCGAGATTACCTCGCCAGATCTAGAAACACGGACCGCCATTTTGCGCAGCAAGGCCGAAGAAGAGCAGATCAACGTTCCCAATGACGTTTTAAGCTTTATTGCCAGCAAGGTCGACACCAACGTCCGCGAGTTGGAAAGCGCGCTGCTGAGAGTTCGCGTAGCCGCCCAGCTTCATCACGCGCCCATCACGATTGAACTGGCCAATGAAACGCTCAAGGGCATGGAAGCTGCCGATGAGGCGGTAATCTCGATTGACTTGATTCAAAAAAAGGTTGCGGCTTATTATAATATCCGCCAGTCTGATATCGTGGGAAAAAAACGCGTCAAACAGATCGTCTTTCCGCGCCAGATTGCCATGTATCTTGCCCGAGAGCTGACCGAAAGCTCACTGCCTAAGATTGGCAAGGAATTTGGCGGCAAGGATCATACCACGGTTCTCCATGCCATCGATAAGATTGAAAAACAGCTGGCCGAGGATGATAATTTACAAGACGACATCCGCAACCTTAGAATGGAGCTGCAGCCTTGATTGTGGAAAACTAAAAAGTTATCCCCAAGATATCCACAGCTTTTCCACAGTTATGAAAACTTATAGCTGTTGGGTCCAGGCCATTTTTCCACATTATCCACAGGTCCTATTACTACTACTAAACTTATATAATATATATATAAAGCAACAAGGAGAGAGTCATTTATGAAATTCACCATTAATCGCCCAGCATTCATTAATCAGCTTAATAACGTCTTAAGAGCCATCTCATCTAAAACCACGATTCCGATTCTGACTGGTCTGAAAATGGTCGTAACTGATCATAGCGTCATCTTGACTGGCAGTGATGCTGATATTACGATCGAATCAACTCTGGATGCCAGTGACAGCAGCTATGGCCTGTCAATTGAAGAACCGGGGGCAATCGTTTTGCCGGCTCGTTTCTTTAATGAAGTAATCAAAAAGCTGCCAGACAAGCAGGCAACGATTGAGGTCTTTAATGGTCTGCAGGTGCGGATTACCTCAGGGACAGCTGAATTTACGATCAACGGTCAGGATGCCAACAATTATCCACACCTGCCAGAAGTCGAAAGTGAAAATACGGTTGAACTGGCTTCTGACATGCTGCGTGAAGTTATTGACCAGACACGGATTGCCGTTTCTAAACAAGAAAGTCGGCCAATCCTGACTGGGATTCACGTAACTTTAAATAATGGGATCTTAACGGCAGTAGCTACCGACAGTCACCGTTTGGCACAACGCAAGGTTGAGTTGCCAGAAACGGCTGATCGTGATTTTGACATCGTTTTGCCAGGGGCCTCAATGACGGAACTGGCTAAAATGATTGCCGATGAAAAAGATGGCGTTAAGATGCAGATTACCGAAAATCAAGCCCTGTTTATTTTTGGCAATACGCATTTCTACTCGCGCTTGCTGGAAGGCAACTATCCAGAAACCAGCCGCTTGATTCCAGAATCATCCGATACACGTTTGGAGATCACGGCCAGCGATCTGTTGGCTTCGATCGAACGGGCCTCGCTGTTGTCTCACGAAAGCCGCAACAATGTCGTTAAACTGAGCGTCAACCCAGAAAACAAGATTGCAACGGTTTCGGGCACGTCAGCTGATGTTGGTAACGTTGAAGAAGAAATCAATGCTGACCAGATCGTAGGCAACCCATTAGAAATCTCGTTCAACCCTGACTATATGCGTGATGCCTTAAAGTCATTTGGTCAAACCAAGATTCTGATTTCATTTACGACGGCGCTGCGGCCATTTACCCTGGTACCAACTGAAGAAAAAGCCAATTTTATTCAGCTGATTACACCGGTTCGGACTTACTGATTCAAGTAAAACTGTTGAAAAAGCATCCACTTATCCACAGTGGATGCTTTTTTGTTGTGGAAAAGTGATTAAATTAGCGGAATTTGGTGGATAAATCATTCGCTAGTGTAAGATAGCGCTTAAATCACTAAAATTTGCCTTCTGAGCAAAGATAACCTGTTTTAGATAAAAATGATTAATTGGGATAAGATTTGCTGATACGGCCTAAAAATGCCCTTTAATTTGTTTTTACGTCTTATAAAAGCTATAATAGAACAGCAAGCATAAAGTAGGTGAAAAGTATGCAAAATTCAAAAAAAGTCGCAATCAGCAGTGAATTCATTACGCTTGGCCAGCTGCTGAAAGAAGAAGGCATTATTCCCACTGGAGGAGCTGCCAAATGGTTTTTGCGTGAACATGAAGTCAAAGTCAACGGCGAATCAGAGGCTCGTCGGGGTCGCAAGCTGCGGGTTGGCGATCAGATCGAGATCAGCGGTATTGAAAACGTTGAGATCGTAGCTGAATAATCAATGTATCTTTCGGAAATCGAGCTGCGGAATTTTAGAAATTATGAGGACCGTCAAGTTGAGTTTTCCCCAGGCATCAATGTCTTTATTGGAGAAAACGCCCAAGGCAAGACTAATCTGCTGGAGGCCATCTATGTCTTGGCAATGACGCGCAGCCACCGAACCGCTAACGATCGTGAGCTGATCAACTGGCAGGCTAAGGAAGCCATGGTTAAGGGCACGGTTATCAAGCAGACGGGACGGGTACCGTTGGAAGTGCTGTTGGGTACGCGTGGCAAACGAGTCAAGGTTAATCATCTTTTTCAATCGCGGCTGTCGACTTATATCGGCAATCTAAACGTAGTCTTATTTGCTCCAGAAGACCTGGCACTGGTTAAAGGAGCCCCTCAGGAACGGCGTCAGTTTATGGATACGGAGTTCAGTCAGATGAGCAGCCGCTATCTGTATGCCATTAGTCAGTTTAGAGGTCTCTTAAAGCAGCGCAATGAATATTTGAAACAGTTGAAGTATGGCAGCCAGGTCGATCAGGTATTGTTGGAGGTCTTGTCCGATCAGCTGGCAGAAAGCGGCGCGGCAGTAATGGCGATGCGCTTTAAGCTGCTTAAGCGGCTGGAGACATGGTCGGCTCAGCTGCATGAGCATATTTCCCAACAAAAGGAAGTCTTAAAGCTGAAATATATTTCCCAGGTTATGATTGATGAAAAAACGGCTGAAAATGAAATTGCCGAGCAGCTGCAGAAGCTGTATCACGAGCATCAGTCGCAAGAGATCAAGCTGGGGACGACGCTTTATGGACCACAGCGCGACGATATTCGTTTTTTGGTCAACGAGCAGGACGTTCATCGCTTTGGCTCGCAAGGACAGCAGCGGACAACAGCATTAGCGGTCAAGCTGGCAGAAATCGATCTGATGAATGAACAGACCGGCGAGTACCCATTACTGCTGCTGGATGACGTCTTGTCCGAACTTGATAATGATCGCCAGACCCATCTGCTGACTGCCATTCAGGATAAGGTTCAGACGTTTTTGACAACGACCAGCTTAAGCGGCGTAGCACGACAATTGATCAATCGCCCAACGATTTTTCAGATTGCCCATGGAACGATTGACAAGGAGGATAAAAAGTGAGCGATAAAGAACTTGAAGCAGAAAAGAAAGCGGAACTGGCCAGTGAGTACGATGCCAGCCAGATTCAAGTCTTAAAAGGGCTGGAAGCAGTCCGGAAGCGCCCTGGGATGTACATTGGCTCCACCAGTGCTCAAGGGCTGCATCACCTGGTCTGGGAAATCGTCGACAATGGTATTGACGAAGCCTTGGCCGGATTTTGTGATGAGATCAATGTTGTTGTTGAACCAGACAACAGCATTACGGTAACCGACAACGGACGGGGGATCCCGATCGATATTCAAAAAGAAACCGGCAAACCGGCACTGGAAACGGTCTTTACCGTTCTGCATGCCGGTGGTAAGTTCGGCAGCGGCGGCTACAAGGTTTCTGGTGGTCTGCACGGGGTTGGGGCCTCAGTCGTCAACGCGCTGTCAACCGAGCTGGATGTCTACGTAACGCGGCAAGGCAAGGAATACTATATGGACTTTGACCATGGCCACGTTAAGACGCCGATGAAAGTCGTTAAAGAAGGCGTCTCGGAATTAAAACACGGCACCCGGGTTCACTTTAAGCCAGATCCAGAAATCTTCCGTGAAACGACGGTCTACAACATCAAGACGCTGACGGATCGAATTCGCGAATTGTCTTTTTTGAACAAGGGCCTAAAGATCACGATTGAGGACAAGCGAGAAGAAAAGCCAACCCGGCAAGAGTTCCATTATGAAGGCGGGATTCGGCACTACGTTGAATTCTTAAATGAAGGCCAAGAAGTCCTGTTTGACCCGCCAATCTATGTGGAAGGCGAGGACAAGGGCATCACGGTTGAGGTTTCCCTGCAGTATACGACGGGATACCGCAGCACGCTGATGACTTTTACCAACAACATTCACACTTATGAAGGCGGAACGCACGAAACCGGCTTTAAAACCGCTTTGACGCGCGTTATCAATGACTATGGCCGAAAGAGCGGTCAGCTGAAGGGGAATACGACGCTTTCCGGTGATGATGTGCGTGAAGGATTGACGGCAGTCGTTTCAATCAAGCACCCTGATCCACAGTTTGAAGGACAGACCAAGACCAAGCTGGGCAACTCGGATGCACGGACGGCAACCGACCACATCTTCAGCGAGATGTTTGCGCGCTTTTTGATGGAAAATCCGGACACAGCGCACAAGATCGTTGAAAAGGGAATGCTGGCTTCCAAAGCGCGGGTAGCCGCCAAACGGGCTCGTGAAGTTACGCGTAAGAAGAGCGGCTTGGAAATTTCAAGATTACCCGGGAAATTAGCCGACAACACCAGCAAGGATCCAGAAATTTCGGAATTGTTCATCGTCGAGGGTGACTCGGCCGGTGGTAGTGCCAAGCAGGGCCGTTCCCGCTTGACGCAGGCGATTCTGCCAATTCGTGGTAAGATTCTCAACGTTGAAAAAGCTGGGATGGACCGCATTCTGGCCAATGATGAGATTCGTTCGCTGTTTACTGCTCTAGGGACTGGTTTTGGCGGTGATTTTGACATTACCAAGGCCAACTACCACAAGCTGATCATCATGACCGATGCCGATGTGGACGGTGCGCACATTCGGACGCTGCTGCTGACGCTTTTCTATCGCTATATGAAGCCAATGATCACCAATGGCTATGTCTATATTGCACAGCCGCCACTGTATCAAGTTCGGCAGGGCAAATTCGTCAAGTACGTCGAATCAGACGAAGAGCTGCAAAACGTCTTGAACACGCTGCAGCCAAGCCCTAAGCCAGTAATTCAACGCTACAAAGGGCTGGGTGAAATGGATGCCGAACAGCTCTGGGAAACAACGATGGATCCAGAAAAACGCCATCTGCTGCGAGTTGACCTGGATGACGCTGCTGAAGCGGAAAAGATCTTCCCAATGCTGATGGGAACCAAAGTCGGTCCGCGGCGCGAGTTTATTGAAGAAAATGCCAAGTTTGTCGAGAACTTGGACCTGTAAAATCAGCTAAGGAGGAAAAAACGTGGCAGATCAAGATATGCCAGGGCGCATTACCGATGTCAATCTGACTGGATTGATGAAAAATTCATTTTTGGATTATGCAATGAGCGTCATCGTTGCCCGGGCCCTTCCAGACGTTAGAGATGGGCTGAAACCAGTTCAGCGGCGAATCCTTTATGGGATGAATGAACTGGGCGTGACGCCAGACAAGCCATATAAAAAATCCGCACGTATCGTTGGTGACGTTATGGGTAAGTTTCACCCCCATGGCGATTCCTCGATCTATGAAGGCTTAGTGCGGATGGCGCAGGACTTCAGCTATCGCTACATGCTGGTTGACGGCCATGGTAACTTTGGCTCGGTTGATGGCGACGGGGCAGCCGCCATGCGTTATACCGAGGCCAGAATGAGCAAGATTGCCGTTGAGATGCTGCGTGACATCAATAAGAATACGGTTGACTTTCAAGACAACTATGATGGCAGCGAAAAGGAGCCAACCGTTTTGCCGGATCGGTTCCCTAATCTTTTGGTCAATGGTGCCTCTGGGATTGCTGTCGGGATGGCAACCAATATTCCCACGCATAACTTAGGCGAGGTAATTGACGCCATTCATCTGCTGATGCAGAATCCGGATGCTACGACTGAAGAGTTGATGAAGGTGCTGCCGGGACCTGATTTTCCAACCGGCGGCGTAGTCATGGGCAAGTCTGGAATCCGTAAGGCCTATGAAACGGGACGTGGAACGATTATTGTCCGCGCCAAGGTTGACATTGAAGAGGCCAAGAATGGTCGTCAGCGTATCGTCGTTCATGAGATTCCTTACATGGTCAACAAGGCACGCTTGATTGAGCGAATTGCCGAATTGGCTCGTGAAAAAGAAATCGAGGGGATTACCGATATCAATGACGAAACCGACCGTGAAGGGATGCGGATCGTGATTGACGTTCGGCGTGATGCCAGTGCTGAGGTCATCTTAAACAATCTGTACAAGATGACGCTGATGCAGACGACTTTCAATTTCAATATGCTGGCCATCGTCAACGGAGCGCCGAAAGTCTTAAGCCTTAAGCAGATCCTGCAGCACTACCTTGAACATCAGATCAACGTGGTTCGGCGGCGGACGGAATTTGACCTGAAAAAAGCGCAGAGTCGCGATCATATCGTGCAGGGACTTTTGATTGCCCTTGATCATATTGACGAGATCATTAAAATCATTCGCGAGGCGCAGACCAGCGAGATTGCCAAGGAGCAGCTGATTGACCGCTATACGCTGGATGATCGTCAGGCGCAAGCGATTTTGGACATGCGGCTGGTGCGGCTGACCGGGCTTGAACGTGAAAAGATTGAAAACGAGCATCAAAAGCTTACCGAGGCAATTGCCGACTACCAAGACATCTTGGCGCATGAAGAACGCATCAATCAGATCATTTACGATGAACTGTTAGAGATTCAGCGCAAGTTTGGCGATCCACGTCGGACTGAGCTGCAGGTCGGCGATATTACCGATATTGAAGACGAGGATCTGATTGAAGAAGAAGATATCGTCGTCACGCTGACTCATAATGGCTACATCAAGCGGCTGCCGGTTGACGAATTCAAGTCGCAAAATCGTGGTGGTCGCGGCGTTAAAGGAATGGGCGTACACAAAGATGACTTTATCGAGCATCTGATCTCCAGTTCCACGCATGATATTCTGCTGTTCTTTACCAATTCAGGCAAGGTCTTCTCTATGAAGGGCTACGAGGTTCCAGAGTATGGCCGTTCAGCTCAGGGAATTCCAATCATCAACCTGCTTGGCATCGACAATCACGAAAAGATTACCGCGGTGATCAACGTTTCGAATGCTGCCGATGATACCGACAAGTTCCTGTTCTTTGTTACTAAGCAGGGGACGGTCAAGAAGACGCCAGTTGATGACTTTCGTAATATTCGCAGCAATGGTCTGAAGGCAATCCAGCTGCATGATGGCGATGAGCTGATTCACGTCAACATTATTGATGGTCAGCAGAACATGATCTTAGGGACGCGACTTGGCTATGCAGTCAGTTTCAATGCTGAAGACGTTCGTTCGATGGGTCGCTCGGCTGCCGGTGTACGGGGAGCCAAGCTGCGGGAAGGCGACTGTGTTATCGGCGCCGCACCGCTTGATTCGGACAGCAATGTTTTCGTAATCAGCGAGAATGGCTTTGGTAAGCAGACGCCAGCTGCTGAATACCCAATTAAGGGTCGTGGCGGTAAAGGAATCAAGACCGTCAACGTAACGGCAAAGAATGGTCCATTGGCTGGTTTGACGACGGTCAAGGGCGATGAGGACATCATGCTGGTAACCGATAAAGGCGTGATCATTCGTTTTGGCATCGAGACCGTTTCACAGACTGGTCGTGCCGCCGTGGGAGTGCACCTGATTCGAATGGATGATGATTCCAAGGTAGCTACGATGGCTAAAGTGGCCAAGGAAGATCAGACGGATCAAGATGATGATGCTTTACCTGCTGAAGAAGATTCCGCAGCATCTGAAACAGAAAACAACTAAATAAAATGCAAAAGCTGAATTAAGGCATATAGTTTAATCAGAGGGCCGCAATTCAGCTTTTTTGATTAGATGATTGAATCGCTTGTAATTGATTTTTATTTATGCTAATATCTTTGTCTGTGAGTATACGTAAAGACGTCTGCTCTCCTTGCTCTTATTAATCTTGAAAATAAGAGCCAGAGTCCATAAGGAGGTGTAACATTCATGGAAACACGCAAATATGAAATTACTTACATCATTCGTCCAGACATCGAAGAATCTGCTAAGAGCGAACTGGTAGCTCGCTTCGACAAGATTCTGGCGGACAATGGTGCCAACATCATCGATTCAAAGGATTGGTCAACGCGTCGGTTTGCCTACCCAATCGCTAAGTACACTGAAGGTACTTACCATGTAGTCAACCTGACTGCTGACAGTGACGAATCTCTGAACGAATTTGACCGTCTGGCTAAGTTCAGCGACGACATTCTGCGTCACATGATTGTTAAGCGCGAAGCCTAAGTCGCGTTGCAATCCAAATTGAATAAGTTTTAGAGAGGAGTACGAGGTCCATGCTTAATCGCGTCGTATTAACCGGTCGTCTGACAAGAGATGCTGAATTGCGCTACACTCAAGGCGGCACATCAGTGGCCTCCTTCACGCTGGCCGTTGATCGTCAGTTTCGGAATGCTCAAGGTGAGCGTGATGCCGACTTTATCAACTGTGTTATCTGGCGAAAGCCAGCCGAAAATTTTGCCAACTTCACCCATAAAGGTGCCTTGGTAGGAATTGACGGTTCTTTACGGACACGCAGCTACGAAAACAATCAAGGCCAGCGCGTCTACGTAACGGAAGTACAGGTTGATAACTTTGCATTGCTGGAACCGCGTCGCAATGGCGGTCAGCCCTACAGTGGCGGTCGTTCTCAGTCAAACTTTGGCAATGGTCAAGGCAACTGGAACAACAATCAGTCACAGTATAATGGCGGTGGTTATCAGCAAGGCTTTGACAACGGTCGTGCTTCTCAACCAATGGGAAATTCATCATTTGGCAATCAAGGCGGATTCAACAATCCCTTTGAAAATGCACCAATGCCTGGTCAAGAAACACCAGTCCACAATGATTTTCCATTCGGCAATGAAGATTCTCAGCCAGCTGCACCATCAAACAATGATGCCGCTACGTTTGATCTAAACGACAGCGTTCTGCCAACCAATGGCCAGCCTGCCGCTGATTCAACCAATGCCAGTGCAGCACCAAAGTCAAATGACACTAAGTCTGCTGACAGCACGGCTGAAGATGATTTGCCATTTTAATTTAAAACCAAATACATGATTTAAGGAGGGGAATTTCATGGCTCAACAACGTCGTGGCGGTCGTCGTCGTCGCAAGGTCGACTTTATCGCCGCTAACCACATTGAATACATTGACTACAAAGACACTGATTTGCTGAAGCGTTTCATCTCTGAACGGGGCAAGATTTTGCCACGTCGAGTAACGGGTACCAGCGCCAAGAACCAACGTCGTCTGACGGTCGCTATCAAGCGTGCACGGATCATGGGTCTGCTGCCATTCGTTGCTGAAGACTAATTCAGCTGATAATTTAAAACATGATGGCCAGTGTCATCATGTTTTTTTTTGCCTTTATTCAAACAATGATGAAAAACGTGAACGGTGAGTTGCCGAACCGATTGTGATAAGATAGGGATATCTAGATTGTCGTTACAGGAGAAAAATATGGGTAATTTCTTTCGACATAACAATTGGAATTTTTTAATTAAGAATCACGCAGTTCGCTGGAATTTCTGCTATCTGGCTTTGATGACGATCATCTGTCTGATGCTGGCTTTTAAAACCAGCTGGATTCTAGGAACGGTATTATTGGCAATTGCCTTTGTGGGGATCTGGATCAGTGCTCATCAGCTGCGTCGTCTGGTAGTTGATACTGAAGAATATATCAATAATCTGACATATCAGGTTCAACGAGGCCAGCAAGAGGCGCTTTTAGAGATGCCAATTGGAATGGTGATGCTGAACCATCGTGGCATCGTCAGTTGGATCAATCCATATATGGCGCGCTATTTTCAGTTTGAGCACGTTGTCGGCAAGCCATTGACGCAGGCTGATGATGAATTGGCTAAATTGATTGATGAGCATCGTCATGATAAGGGACCAGCAGTCGTTTCGTGGCGCGATCATCGATTTGAGTTTTTAGTGCAGGACCGTTATCATGTCTGTTACCTGCTGGATGTTACCAAATATGAGCAGATCAGCGAGCGTTATCAGCATGAGCAGATTTTCCTGGGAAATATCTATTTGGACAACTATATTGAACTGACTCAGGGAATGAACGATTCGGCCGTCTCCAACCTGCATAATTACGTTACTTCGGAATTGAGTCACTGGGCAAAGGATAATCATCTGCTGCTGCGCGTGATCAATGAAGACAACTATTTTGTAATCGGTCATTATCAATCGCTGGTTGGACTGGAAAAGCAGAAGTTTAAGATTTTAGACGTTATTCGCGAAAATACCTCCAAGCAGAATTCACCAGTAACGCTCAGTGTGGGGATTGCATATGGTCAAAGCGATTTGATCAAACTGGCCGACATGGCGCAGCGCAACCTTGACCTGGCACTGGGTCGTGGTGGCGATCAGGTCGTGGTCAGAGAAGAAGATCACCGGGCCCGTTTCTATGGTGGCCGTACCAATCCAATGGAAAAGCGTACTCGCGTCAGAGCTCGGATGATCAGTCAGGCACTGCAGGAATTAATGACCCAGGCCGATCAAGTCTTTGTAATGGGGCATTCCAACCCAGATATGGATTCTTTGGGGGCCTGTCTGGGGATCAGAAGAATTGCTGAAATGAATGGTCACGAGTGCTGGATCGTTTTGGACAAAGAGAAGGTTCATAGCGATATTGCTCGTTTGATGATGGAGATCAATGACTATCAAAGCATTCGCGATCGGATCATTACTCCAGATGAAGCAATCAATAAGGCAATCGACAGCAGTCTTTTGGTAATGGTCGATCATTCCAAGCCAAGCATGTCGATTTCGCCACAGCTTTATGAGCGCTTGGCGGACCGCACGATCATTATCGATCACCACCGCCGCGGCGAGGAATTCCCTGAAAATCCGCTTTTAGTCTACATTGAGCCTTATGCCAGCTCGACTTGTGAACTGATTACGGAAATGTTTGAGTATCAGCCGCGGGAAAGCGAGTCGCTAAATAAGCTGGAAGCCACTGCCATGCTGACGGGGATTCAGATTGATACCAAATCGTTTACGCAGCAGGCTGGGACCCGAACGTTTGAGGCAGCCAGCTATCTGCGCTCAGCGGGGGCAGATGGCCTGATGATTCAATATTTTATGAAAGAAAACGTCCATAGCTTTATGGAAAGAAATCACCTGATTGCTACCGTTGAGTTTTTGAATAATGATAAAATGGCGTTATGTGCCGGTGAGGATGATCGTACCTATGATCCAGTCATTGTTGCTCAGGCAGCCGATACCTTATTGCAGATGGATGGGGTCGATGCCTCATTCGTTGTTGCCAAGCGTGCTAACGATAAGGTCGGGATCTCGGCTCGCTCGATGGGCAATATCAACGTTCAGATCATTATGGAGAAGATGGGCGGCGGTGGTCACCTGGCTAATGCTGCAACTCAGATTGCTGGTAAAACCGTCAGTGAGGTAAAAGCTGAGCTGATCAGGCTGCTGACGACTGGTGATCAGTCAGAAGATGAAACAGAAAAGGAGTACTAAACTATGAAGGTTATCTTTATTAAAGACGTACGTGGCCGTGGCAAGCGCGGTGAGTTAAAAGAAGTCCCAGATGGCTACGCTCAAAACTACCTGATCAAGCGCGGCCTGGCCAAGGAAGCTACCAAAGCCGCCATGAGCGAATTAAAGGGGCAGCAGCGGGCCGCTCAAAAGCATGAGGCTGAAGAACTTGCTGAAGCCAAGCGGTTAAAGGAAGTACTGGAAAGCGAAGATACGGTAGTTGAGCTGAGTGCCAAAGCTGGTACTGATGGCCGCATCTTTGGCTCCGTTTCTTCTAAGCAGATTGCCAAGGCTTTGGAGGATCAATTCAACTTGAAGATCGACAAGCGCAAGATCGAATTGCCGGCACCAATCAAGGCAACTGGCTTTGTCCACGTGCCGATCAAACTGCATCATGACGTTGAAGCAACCATTGACGTGCATGTGGCTGCTAAATAAATGAAAGGCCGTCAATAAATGGACAATGCCAGTTTAAGTTCAACGCGTACCGCACCGCGCGATCTGGCCGCGGAAAAAGCCGTTTTGGGTGCGGCCTTTTTGTCACATGGCGCGATTGAAGAGGCAATGGAGTTTGTTTCCTCCAATGACTTTTATCAGCGCGCGCATCAGATCGTTTTTGCGGCGATGGTTAAGCTTAACGACCAAGAAAAGCCGATCGATGTCTTGACGATGCAGTCTGAGCTGGAAAGCGAACATCAATTGGATAACATTGGCGGCACTGAGTATTTGGCGGAGCTGGCTGGCTCGGTGCCAACCGCGGCCAATGTCGGCTACTATGCCAAAATCGTTCACGATAAGGCAATGGCCAGACGTCTGATTGATGTGGCAACGGAAATCGTTCAAAAAAGCTATGACGGTCAAGAAAACGTCAATGAGCTGTTGGATGAAGCCGAAACCTCGATTCTGCGCGTTTCTGAATCAAGCAATCGGGCTGGCTTTCAGCGTATTGATACTGTCTTAAACGATTCGATTAATCATGTCTATGAGCTTTCCAAAAACGAAAGCGATGTGACAGGCCTGCCGACTGGTTATCCGCAATTGGATGAAATGACAACGGGGCTGCATGATGATGAGCTGGTAATTATTGCTGCTCGTCCAGCCATGGGTAAGACTGCTTTTGCGCTTAACATCGCACAAAACGTAGCAACCAGCTCCGATGCAACGGTAGCGATCTTCAGTCTGGAAATGGGTGCTGAATCGCTGGTCAACCGGATGCTTTGTGCACAGGGAAACATCAATGCCAATCATTTAAGAACCGGTCAGCTGAATCAGGATGAATGGAACAACTTTATGGTTGCCTCAAGTGTCTTGGCGCAGGCCAACATCTACATTGACGATACGCCGGGCATCAAGGTTCCGGAAATTCGCGCCAAGTGTCGGCGGCTGGCTAAGGAAAACGGCAATCTGGGTCTGATTGTGATCGACTATCTGCAGCTGATTGAAGGAAGCAACCCGGAAAATCGGCAACAGGAAGTCTCTGAGATCTCGCGGCAGCTAAAGAAGCTTGCCAAGGAGCTCAGCGTGCCGGTAATTGCTCTTTCGCAGCTCTCGCGTGGCGTTGAGCAGCGTCAGGACAAGCGGCCGGTGCTTTCTGATATTCGTGAGTCAGGATCGATCGAACAGGATGCCGATATCGTCAGCTTTTTGTATCGAGCCGACTACTATGAACGAGAAGGCGCCGATGATGATGACGAAAAAGAAGAGAAAACCTTTAATGATCCCGATCAAAGCCTTAGCGAAGTCGAGATCATTATTGAAAAAAACCGGAGCGGCCCACGGGGAACCGTCAAGCTGCTCTTTAACAAAGCCTATAACAAGTTCGCGGCGGTTGACTATCAACACACCGAACCGGCTTAAAAGACAAGCAGCAGTTGAGTGATCAGCAGCTGCTTGTTTGTTGTCTTGCAGTAAATTCGCACTAAAATTAAGAGAGGATTATTGAGAAGGAAAGGAGCAGATAAATGAAAAAAACCGGCTTTAAACTGCAGTGGCTGCTTTTGGGATCGTTTTTGGGGAGTATCGGCAACAGTTTTGTCTGGCCGTTGACAACGATCTATATTCACGATCAGCTGCATCAGTCGCTGACCGTTTCAGGGGTCGTATTGCTTTTTTATTCTGGCGCCAATGTTGTGGGCAGCTATATCGCAGGATTGCTGTTTGACCGAAAAAATCCGCGTCATTTAATGATTGGCGGCCTGATTTTGGCGATGATTTCGATGGCGGTTTTGATCTTTAGCAATGGCTGGCCGATCTATCCTGTAATGCTGACGATCATCGGCTTTTTTAATGGCTGGATCATTACGATGGTCAACTCATTTGGTACCCGTGTCCACAGTCATGACGGCCGCTTCGTCTTTAACATGCTGTATTTTGCCAACAACTTGGGCATGGTTTTAGGAACTACGATTGTCGGACCGCTTTATCAATTGGCACATAACAGCGTGTCGCCTCTATTTGCCATTACGGTGGTCATGTATGCCTTTTTCCTGCTGGTCGTAGTTATGTTTTTCCAGATCACGCCGATCAAGCCACGGCAGCATCATACGGTCGATGTCGATTTCGGTCCGCACCAAGGCAAGCTGCCAGCTGCCAACGCGCAGATCATCTGGACGCTTTTCATCTCATTTGCCATCATCTGGATCATGTATGGACAATGGTCAAGCAACATGTCGGTTTACATGACGGATATGGGGATTTCAATGACGCTGTACAGTATGCTGTGGACGATCAATGGGATTTTGATCGTTTTGTTCCAGGCCGTCATCAGCTGGCTGACCAAAAAAATTACCAACGACTATTATTTTGTCTATTTTGGCATCCTGACGTGCGGTCTGTCGTTTGTTCTGCTCCTGTTTGCCAAAAGCTATGGGATGTTTGTTTTGGCAATGGTTGTCCTGACTTTGGGCGAAGCAACCGCCTTTCCAACGATTCCCGCAATCATCAACCTTTTGTCGCCGGTTGACGATAAGGGAAAGTATCAAGGAATGCTGAACGCCTTTGCTTCGACTGGCAAGGCAATTGGACCGTTGTTTGGCGGTTTGATCATTGAAAGATTTTCATATCGGCCATTATTTGTTATCTGTGCGGTTTCGATTTTGGTAGTTGAGGCCGTAGTCATTGCAGTGGTAATGGCTCGCCAGCATGCTACCGAACAGTTCTGATAATTCAAGGTGAGATTATGTTTTACAATAACTTTGATCAGGTTTATGGCGAGGATCGCTGGGGAATGGTCGGCAAGGTTGGCGATCCCTTTCGCGAAGATCGTAGTTTAAAGATTGCCTGCAGCAAGTGTCATCAAAAGCCGCTGGTAATTGCCGAGCGCAACTGGGAAGCGACCAATCCGGATCATTCACAGCGCTATCAGATCATAGTGGCCTGCGCCAACTGCGGCTTTGTGGATGAGTTTGAGGTCAACGCCGGCCAGGAAAATAAAATCAGTCGGCTTAAACATGCCAAGGTTGTTCCGACCACGGCAGATTTAGCAGATTAAACAAAAAAGATCGCGTTTTAGGTGACGCGATCTTTTTTGATGGGTGGATTTGGGTAACAAAAAAGCCACCGACTAACAGCCGATGGCGACATGATGGGCAGTCAGGGGATCGAACCCTGGACCCACGGATTAAGAGTCCGTTGCTCTGCCAGCTGAGCTAACTGCCCATGTCCTTAACAACAGATATTATATTATCAGATATCTTAGGGTAATGCAATCCTTTTCCCAATAAAAAGTTGAAAAAATTTACAATTAATCGTCAAACTACCTAAAATACTATTTTACGGTAAAACAAAAGCGATTGACCAAATGATCAATCGCTTTGTAAACCTCTGATGGGCAGTCAGGGGATCGAACCCTGGACCCACGGATTAAGAGTCCGTTGCTCTGCCAGCTGAGCTAACTGCCCAAATTTTTAATTGCTGTTGAACACCAACAACAGTTATATATATTAAATGCATTGAGGTAATTTGTCAACGGTTTTAGCAAAAAAAATAATCAGATTTAAAAGCCTTGATGCGACTATGCTATAATAGAACCGCAATTCATGGTAAAAAATAACCTCTGCGACTCGATTCAAATGAATTTTAATCTTATTAACAACTCCATGGGGGAATAATTAATGGCTAAAAAGATATTGGTAGTTGATGACGAAAAACCGATTTCGGATATCATTAAATTTAATTTGGAAAAAGAAGGCTATGAAGTCGTGGTTGCCTATGATGGCGAAGAAGCCCTGGAAAAAGTTGAAAGCGAGCAGCCGGATCTGATCGTTTTAGACTTGATGCTGCCTAAGATCGATGGCTTGGAAGTTGCCAAGCGGGTTCGGGCTAAGCATACGACGCCGATTATCATGGTAACGGCTAAGGATTCCGAACTGGATAAGGTCTTAGGATTGGAGCTGGGGGCCGATGACTATGTTACCAAGCCATTTTCCAACCGTGAGCTGGTAGCACGAGTCAAGGCCAACCTGCGCCGTCAAGAAGCTGCCGCAGCGCCAGCAGCCGAAGCCCAGAATGCTGATATTCAGGTTGGCGATTTGACGATTCATCCTGATGCCTACACGGTTACCAAGCGCGGCGAAAATATCAATCTGACGCACCGTGAGTTTGAACTGCTGTATTATTTGGCACAGCATATCGGTCAGGTTATCAATCGTGAGCATTTGTTGCAGACGGTTTGGGGCTATGATTATTTTGGCGACGTACGGACGGTTGACGTGACGGTTCGGCGGCTACGCGAAAAAATCGAGGATAATCCAAGTCATCCGCAATGGCTGATTACTCGTCGTGGGGTCGGCTACTATTTGGCCAACCCAAGCCAAAACTAAAAAGGTTCGTTAGTTTTGAACAGCAAAATCAAATTTTATCAAACCATTCATTTTAAAATCGCCCTGGTGTTTGCTTTAATGCTGATGCTGACCTTGGAAGTCGTCGGGGCGGTTTTTGTGCGTCAGTTAGAGCAGGAAAACCTCAATACCTTCAAGCAGCAGATCGAGCTGCCGACCTATGTTGACAGTTCATTGGCCAAACAGCTGAGCCGCACCAATGAAAAGGCTGCTAACCGGCAAATCAAGCAGATTCTCTCTGAAGTCAAGAACAACAACATTTCTGAGATTCGCGTAGTTGATGCTAAGGGAATCGTGCGCGGTACCAGCAATGCCAGTAATCAAGACGTTGTTGGACAGCGAACGACCGATGAAGCCGTCAAGAATACGCTGCTCAACAATCGTTCCCATACTGAAAACATATACGACAACTCCAGTCACAACCGCTACTATGTCAACGTCATTCCTTTAGTTGGCGCAGCGACCAATAACGTCGTGGGCGCCGTTTATCTGCGGGCCAATCTGGAGAGCGTTTATGACAGCATCAATAGTATTTCATTGATCTATCTTTCTGCCGCTCTGGTTACTGTGGTGCTTGGGCTTGGACTGGCGGTCTTGATTTCGCGCGAGATTACGCGGCCAATTGAAGAGATGCGCAAACAGGCATTAAGAATCGCGCGAGGCGACTATTCTGGTCAGGTCAAGGTCATGGGAAACGATGAGCTTGGTCAGTTGGCGGGAGCGGTCAACAATCTGTCCGTCCGCGTAGAAGAGGCTCAAGAGTCAACCGATTCTGAGCGGCGGCGCTTGGACAGCGTCTTGTCGCATATGAGTGATGGGGTGCTGGCAACCAATCGGCGCGGCAACGTAACGATCATCAACAACATGGCCCTGCAGATGCTGGACATTGATTCAGAAGATGATGTCTTGGGCAAGTCGATTCTGGATGTCTTAGACGTGCGGCGCGACTATACGGTGCGTCAGCTGATCGACAATTCGCAGCAGCAGACGTTGTTTGATTTAAACGTTGATGGCAATGACATGATCTTGAGTGCCTATTTTTCGCCAATTCAACGCGAATCAGGCTTTGTCTCTGGTTTGGTATGCGTCTTGCATGACGTTACCAGCCAGCAAAAAGAAGAACGTGAGCGCAAGGAGTTTGTTTCCAACGTCTCACACGAGCTGCGGACGCCACTGACCAGCGTTAAGAGCTACGTTGAGGCGTTAAGCGATGGCGCCTGGAAAGATCCTGAGATTGCGCCCCAGTTTTTGAAGGTCGTGCAGGATGAGACTGAGCGCATGATTCGGATGATCAATGACCTATTAAGCCTGTCGCGCATGGATTCGGGAACGGCCAAGCTGAATTTGGAATATGTAAACATCAACGAGCTGTTCAGCTATATTCTGGATCGCTTTGATATGATTATCAAAAAAGAAGAGGATCCCAAAAAGAAGCGTTATACCATTGAGCGGCACTTTACACGCAAGGATCTCTGGGTTGAGATCGATCCGGATAAGTTTACGCAGGTCGTGGACAATATTATGAACAATGCCGTTAAATATTCGCCGGATGGTGGCGTGATTACGGCGCGCCTGTTGGAAACGCATAATCATGTGATTTTAAGCATCAGTGATCAAGGCCTGGGGATTCCAAGAAAGGATCTGAACCATATTTTCGATCGCTTCTTTCGGGTTGACAAGGCCCGCAGCCGCAAGCAAGGCGGGAGCGGACTTGGCCTGGCAATCTCAAAGGAAGTCGTCAACATGCTGGGTGGTCAGATCTGGGTCGACAGTGTGGAAGGCAAGGGCTCAACGTTTTATATCTCACTGCCTTACGTACCTTATGATGATGAAGGAGATGACTGGGATTAATGGCCAAAATCAAAGAAAACTGGCTGAGCATTCTATTAGCCGTGGTCGTCATTCTCAGTATGATCTTTTCGGCTTTGCTGTGGACGAACTCGCTTGGCTATGAATGGATTGCCAATAATGACTCAGAAAAAGGCGCCTCACAGCAGACGGCCCTGCAGTCAGTCGGCGATATCTATCTGCCAACGCAGGTGATCCTAACCAATTCTGATGAGTCGCAAAAGCTTTTGTATGGACAAAAAAAGAATCTGGTGCTGACGCTGCGCAAGGAGATGCAAAAATGGCAGCTGGCCGGTTTCCGCCGCGTTGCTCGCAATGATTCGTCAGCTTATCTGAACTATCTGCGCAATGATGATTCAATCATGCTGTCTTATTCAGATGCCATGGCAACGGGGATCTTTAATCAGACGTTTTCAAAATCAATCGATACTCAAAAAATGTCGCACATCAACCATATCGTGATTCCGCTTAAGGGTCGCGATGTGGTCTATCTGCTTGATGATGATGATTTTACGGTCTATCGATTGAATATTACTCAAAACGCCAATCGGTCTAAGCTCAAAAAGCTGATCCAAAATTCGGGTCAGCGGATCGACGTTGATCATAAAATCGTTGATAATCAGCCAACCGTGACCTACCCACATGCCATTAAGCTGCCGGTCTTTGCCTACCAGTTGTCAACGCAGAATATTGACAATCTGACGCAGAATCTGCTGCGGTCGACCAATTCCTCAGCGTTCACCGTCAAGAAAAAGGGCAATGATACGACCTATATGGATGGGGCCAGCAAACGGCTTGACTATCATCGCGATACGCATACGGTCAGTTTCAACAATTATCTGGGCAAGGACAGCACCTATCAGGGAGCCAGCCTGTATCGTCATCTGTATAAACGCTTGACGGCTACGGGGACGAATCTTGATTGGATGCGTTTTGACTCGGTTAATGAAAAAAAGCAGACCATCGTTTTCCGCAGCTATGTCGAAGGCTTCCCGATCTTTAATGAGCATGGCTATGGCGCGGTTAAGCTGCAGGCCAATGCGGATGGCGTCGAACGCGGTCAGTTGTCATTGTCTGGACTTGGCATACCGTTGCCGATCAAGGAGTCGCGAGTCAAACTGCCGCCTTCTTCAGTCGTCTATAATGAGCTGCGGCAGGCTGGCAAGGATAAGGATGTTACTGGCTTGAGAATCGGCTATCGCTGGGATGATCAGAATGCGGACAGTAAAGTCGTTAAACTGGAGCCAACCTACTATGCCTACTATCATGGCAAGTGGGTTGCCTACCAGACGCTGATCGACGATAAATAGGAGGACGCGGCATGAATTTTAAACGAATTCAATGGATCTTCGTGATTGCCTTTGCGATCTTTGATATCGTCTTAGCCAGCTATTTTTTAATCGGCACTCACTTTACGGCGATGGTCAAGCAGCAGGGTCAACAGCAGCTGATCTTAAAGGAAATGCATAATGACGAGATCAGTTTTGCTGAACTTTCCACCAAACAGCCAATGGGATATTATATTTCCGCCAACCGGGCCAACAGTCAGCTGACCAATGCTGCTGCCAAGCTTGACGATCAGACGGTGCGCTTGAGCAATGGAACCTTAATCAGTGAACTAAACACGCCGATTAAAGTCAGCGTGCTGAATCCAGAACGGCAGCTGAACGACTACATCAAAAATTCGCGTTACGTTTTATACGGGTCGCACTATGTCTACAACAAGGCCTTGTCCAGTTCCAGCACGATCGTCTATACCCAGATGATGGAAGGCCGGTCGGTGTTTGGCGGTGAAGGGCAGTTGCGCTTTAAGGTCAGCAGGAATCATAAAGTCTACGCCTATACGCAGACTTATCTGAACAACATTCAAGTCTTAAGACCGCGCTCAGTCACGATCAGTCAGCAGGAAGCCGTGACCTGGCTGTATAAGCATAACTATATTCCCAACAACTCAAAGATTCGCTGGGCAAAACTTGGCTATACGAAAACCTTGCTGACTAAGGATCAAACAGTCTATGTGCCAACCTGGTACGTTGAGATCAAGACCAAGAACTCTGATGACGTCCAACGCCTCAGGGTCAATGCATTCAACAGTACGCTGATGCGCAATACGCCAGAAGAAATTGATACGACGCAGCTGAATCAATAACCAAAAGAAGGAAAAACAGCAGTGACAAATTCGGATGACAAGCTTTACTACAGTATTTTAGCCAGTGGCAGCTCAGGCAATGCCACCTATCTAGAGACCGCTCATCATCGAATTCTGATTGACGCGGGGCTTAGCGGCAAACGTTTAGAAGAGCGCATGGAGGCGATTGGCCGCTCGCTTAAGGACGTTGAAGCGCTGTTTGTAACCCATGAGCACAGCGATCACGTTCAAGGCGTCGGCGTTTTGGCTCGGCGCTATGGCATGGACGTTTATGCCAATGCTAAAACCTGGCAGGCAATGGCTAAAAAAGTGGGCCAGATCCCGCTGGCTCAAAAAAACATTATTGAGCCCGGCAAGGTGAAGGACTTTGGTGATTTGGAAGTCGAAAGCTTTGCCGTTTCGCATGATGCTGCCTGTCCTCAGTTTTACCAGATGCACCACGATAATCAGACCTTCTGTATTTTAACGGATACGGGCTATGTCTCGCAGCGCGTGGCTAAAACGATTGAAAATGCGGATGCCTATTTGATGGAGTGCAACCATGACACTGAAATGCTTAGAATGGGACCATACTCCTGGCCGCTCAAGCAGCGGATCCTAAGCGATGAGGGGCATCTTTCCAATGAGGAGAGTGCCCAGGCACTTTTGGACGTAATCGGCACCAACACGAAACAGGTCTTTTTGGGGCATCGCAGTCAGCACAACAATATTCGCTCGCTGGCTCATCTAACGGTTGCCACGATTTTAGAGCAGCATGATCTGGGTGTGGATCAGGATTTTGACTTAAAGGATGCCGAACCCGATCAGCCAAGCAAGCTGCTGGCTTTGTAAATATTTCAACTAATATTCATACTTTTTTGTTATACTGAAAAAAAACAAAGGAAGTATTAGATTATGGCAGGCAAGCAGTTAATCGTCAAAGTTGCAGGGGTAGGACTTTTAGCGGGCTTGATTGGTGGCGGTGTTTCGTATGGCGTGGGTAATGCGATTGTCACTCATCAGCAAAACGCAGCTACCAAAGTGCCATCTGGATCAAACAAGTCTGGGGGCACTAAGATCAATAAAAATGAAGATACCAAGAGCAACCAGTCAACTGAGGCCTATAATGCGGTCAAGGGGGCCGTGGTCAGCGTCATCAACAAGCAGGCCAGCTCTTCTGACGACAATGATATTCTGTCGATATTTGGTGCAGACTCTGATTCATCCAGCTCCAATTCCAGTTCGCTGCAGACGGCCAGTGAAGGTTCAGGGGTAATCTATAAGAAGTCAGGCAACGCCGCCTATATCGTTACCAACAATCACGTGGTTTCTGGGGCCAGCGCGCTGCAGGTGATCATGAGCAACGGCAAGAAGGTCCAGGCTGAACTGGTTGGTACGGACTCAACGACTGATCTGGCCGTTTTAAAGATCAGTGCCGCTAACGTAACGACGGTTGCCAAGTTCGGCAATTCCAACTCGATCAAGGCTGGTCAAGACGTCTTGGCAATTGGTTCGCCAATGGGCAGCGAATATGCCAACACGGTTACGAAAGGGATCATTTCGGCGCCAAAACGGACGATCAGTGCCAGCTCAAGCAACTCAGGCACCAATACCACGGTCATTCAAACCGACGCGGCGATCAATGCCGGTAATTCAGGTGGTCCGCTGGTCAACATGGCTGGGCAGGTCATCGGTATCAACTCAATGAAGCTGGCCAGCGACAGTCAAGGAACCAGCGTTGAAGGGATGGGCTTCTCGATTCCAAGCAATGAGGTCGTGCGGGTCATCAATCAATTGGTAGCCAATGGCAAGATTACGCGGCCATCGCTTGGCATTGAGATGATCGATCTGAGCAATGTGGATGGTCAAGACCAGCAAGACATCCTGAAGCTGCCAAAGAGCATTACCAAAGGGGTCGTAGTTATGAAGGCTCAGAGCGGCTCGGCAGCTGATCAGGCGGGAATTCAAAAGTATGACGTAATTACCAAGATCAACAATAAAAAAGTTAATGATGGCGGTGATCTGAAGACTCAGCTCTACAAGTACAAGGTTGGCGACACGATTAAGCTGACGCTGTATCGGCAAGGCAAACAGCAGACGGTATCGGTTAAGCTGACTCAGTCTGCCAGCGCCGACAGCAGCAGCTCATCAAACAACCAGTAGCTTAAAAACGTGTTCTTAATGATTAATTGATTGTTAAGATCACGTTTTTTATTTGACGAATTATCCACAATTTCTGTGGATAAATGTTCCAAAAACGGTGGATAACTTTAAATTAGCTGGCTTTGCCGCCACGTTTCGTGTAAAAGACTGCGATTTAAAAAATAAGAATCAAATTCCTTAATATCAGTACTTTTAGTTATCCACAAGTAAAGATTGCAGAATTGTGGAAAACCCTTTATCATATTTATTGATGATTGATAAACACAGTTATATCAATGGGTTTGACCGTTGAATACAAACGGCTGTTTTGGTTTTGAACTGTGGATAACTAGTCGTGGTCAGTTGGGAGAAGAATTGGTATAATTACCGAACAATTGATTAGAAGGAGTTTTAAATGAACATTAAGATAATTGGGGTTGGCAAATTAAAGGAAAAATACTTTAAGGCCGGAATTGCTGAATATGCCAAGCGCTTGGGGAGATACTGCAAGTTTGAGATCGTGGAGGTCCCGGATGAAAAAGCACCCGAATCACTAAGCCAAGCCGAGATGGATGAGGTTATGGCTAAGGAAGGCGAACGTATCCTAAGCAAGATTAAGGATCGCGAGTACGTTTTTGCCCTGGCAATCAACGGCAAGGAACGCAGCTCGGAAGAATTTGCCCAGACGCTTAATCAGTTGGCAACTTACGGTCACAGCGACATTACGTTTGTGATTGGCGGATCTTTGGGGCTGAGTCCGGCTGTCTTAAAACGGGCCAATGAGCAGATCTCGTTTGGACGCTTTACGCTGCCTCACCAATTGATGCGGCTGGTTTTGACTGAACAGATCTACCGGGCCTTTACGATTATCAATGGTCTTCCCTATCATAAATAAAGGTGCGCTGAATTATGAAATATTCTCATCGTTTAAGTGATGCCGTGCATATTCTGACCTATCTGGAGATCTATCACGGGCAAAAAATCAGCAGTCAGGATCTGGCCGCCAGCGCGGATGCCAATCCCAGCCTGATTCGCAGTCTAATTGCCAAAATGGTCAAGGCCGGCATTCTCAAGCCAAAGTCAGACGCGCCGGCACCACAGCTGAGTCGCCCGGCCGCTGAGATCACGCTGCTGGATGTGTATTACGCAGTTGAAGAAAATCACCATCTGCTGCATGTCGATGAACAGACTAATCAGCAGTGTCCAGTCAGTAAAAACATTCAGCCGGTACTAGGCAAGGCCTATGATCAGATCCAGGCAGCTGCAGAAGCCATGATGAAGCAGATTACGCTGCAGGATGTCGTTGACGAGGTGGCTGATCGAATCAAATAAAAAAGACGCTCAATTGTTGAGCGTCTTTTTTATCAAGAGCGGAAACGCGTTTTCTAGGCGATGATCTGTCTTGATATGATTTATATGATTTGGTAATGGTTGAGCAGTCAGATTAATGCGGCACCTTAAACATGAACCAGTCATGCAGCAGATAATGATGCCCGGCCGTCAGATCATACTGAACCATGCGGTAGTCGTCAAACAGCCGCATCTGCTTTAGAGAAAGCGTCGTCTGCAGGCCGTCTTGATCAACGTATTCAACGGCCGTGCTGTGCGGACGGTTGCTGTGACTGTGAACGTTGGTATCCAGCGTAATGGCCGGCAGCTTTTCATGAACCTGTGTCAAGAGCGCGTAGTATGGTGAAACCTTGAGATCCATCTGCGCCATTGCCATTGGGATAAACTCGTTTGGACTGACGATCTTGGCTTTGTCAACGCGGCTGTGATTGATTTTTTGAGCAGCTGGATTGCTGTAGATAAAGTAGTCGGTTTCGTGCATCACCAGCCCATGCTCAGCCATCGAAACGCCATTATAGATACCGGGCAGATGGTCGCCATACCAGACAACGGTGGTCGGCTGGCTGCTTTGGTCTAACCGGCTGATGAATTTTTTCAGTGCCTCGTCAGTATAGTGGATGCCCTGCGTGTAGGTCTCGATCTGCTGCTGAGCCTGAGGAGTTCGGTAGGCCGTTCCGCTGACCTTGTAGTTGTTGTGATGATAAAAATTGTCGTATGGCATATGGTTTTGCATGGTGGCCAATTGGATGAACTGGTTGCCATGATGATTCCTAAGATTTAACAATACCTGCTGATAGGCCGACCAGTCATCAATGCGGGGACTGTTGTCGATCTTATGCGTATAGGAAAGTCGGCTGCCGCCATCAAGATGATAGAAACGGTTGAAACCAAATTTGCGATAGACTTTTACCCGGCTGTATAGATTGGCGGTAAACGGATGAATTCCATCACTGTAAGAAAACAGCTGATTAATGGATACGGCGCGTTTTTGGTAGGGAACCAGTTGGGAATATGGCGTTGGCATGGTTGGCGAAAAGTTGACGATTGAAAGTCCGGTCAAGGCTTGATATTCCATATTAGCCGTCCCGCCACCATAACCAGTGCTGAGCATCAAGCCGCTGGTCGTGCGATGCTTGAGCTGGTCCAGATAAGGCAGTGGGTTGCCGCTGACTTTTAGATCCGGCACGCGACGCGGATCAGCAAAACTCTCGCTTAAGATAAAGACGAGGCGCTGATTGCCAACGCTGGCGTGAGTTCGCTGCCGGTTGATGATTTTAGCCTGCTGTTGATATTTTTGACCGATTTTTTCCATGCGGTCTTTTGAATATCCCTTGGGTTTGTCCATTACGCGAACGTCAACGTTATTGGCAAACTGTAGGAGCGTACCGTTAACCTTGGCACCACGCAGCTGCGCGTAAAAATAAGGCGTGTCGTCGACTTTCTCAGCCCAGCGATAGGTTGGTGAATTGGTGTGATTGATAAAGGCAAAACCGCTTAGATAAAGGATGGCAGCCGTGCCAATCAAATAGCGCCACTGAATCTTAAGACGGTATTTTCGACCATGGCGAATCTCGATTGCTACGGCAAAGCCAAGCAGAACGATGACGACACCCCCTGCGGCCAGCAGAATCGTTGGCTCGACCATGCCCAGCATTTCCTTAGGTGCGGTTAGCGTAGCCAGGTCAGTTGGCAGAATCGGCTCAGCCCGTGCTTGAATCTTAAGCAGCGATGCAGTCAGCCAGCCACCATAGATAATGATCGTTAAAGCACTGCTGAGCCACCAGCGATTGGTCAAGGCCATTAAAATTCCGGCCAGGGCCATCATGATCATTACATTGGCCCAGACGATGGCATTATGATCTGTGATGATCCACTGCAGCATGTTGAGCTGCCAGTTCCAAAGGTAGCCAAACGACCAGATCGTCATTCCCCAGATAACGGCGGCGGTCAATAGAAACGGCCAGCATTTGGCAAAGGTTTTCTTTAAAACGTCCCAGCCAGCACCTAAATCAAACTTAAGCTGCCAGTCAAAGCGGGTCGTCCACTGACTGAGCAAAACGGCAAGGCTCCAGCTGACGGCCCAACCTGCTGCAATGGCAATGAGCAGGTGCCAGCGCGGCTGATATTTTAAGAACGGCACGAATAGTTTGGGGATGGCCAGCAAATTAAGCATCAAACCGCCCAAAATGGCATAAAAGCTGCTTAACGATCGTGATGACAGCAGCTTGACCAGCGTGATGATGACCAGGATTGCCATTGCCAGGTAGGTGTTTTGAAAGGCGTTGATGGCGACCTGATAGTGAGTGGTCAAAAGCAGACCATCATGCGGATTATAGCTCAGCTGATTGATATTGAACCAGGCAGCCAGACACATTGCCAAAAAGACCAGCAGATCGCCAATTATCAGCCAGCTGGTCTTTAATGACTGCAGCAGTGCCTGATCGCTGCCCAGCCAATCGCCCATGGCAAAAAGGTAGCCAAACCATAAAAAGCTGCTGCCGCCTGCCAGTCCTAAGACCCCCACGGCATGGTTGAGATTGAGCAGCCAAATCGCCAGCGTCAAGATAAGCAAAGTACGCCGGCGCTGTTTAATCGTGAATTGATGCAGCCGCTTTTTCAGTCGGGGAGCGAAAAGCAGCAGCACCAAATAGGCTAACCAGGTCACAAAGATGTTTTGGACGACATAGCGCTCAGCAGAAGGGACGCTTTCCAAAACGGCCGGCTGCGTAAGATGATTGGCCAAGCCAAATAAGATCAGGCCGGTTCCCGCTGATAGAATCACGGCGGTTTGCCGATGCGGAATCTTGATGTCAAAAGCTCCCAGCATCATTGGCAGAATCAACACGCTCAAAGCGGCCGCGTTTTTAATCAGCCATAAAAACAAAAAAGACTGGCCAGCAGCATGAGAGAGCATTTGGCGTGCGGTAGTGCTGACTGCGGTTGTTATGAGCAAAAGGACCGTCAGCCAAAGTATGCTGAACCAGTTGATAGTTAATTTTTTTAACTTCAATTTTAATCTTCCTAACGTTTTCAAGTATTCCCATATAATATCGAAACGGATTAGGCAGTAAAAATCAATCGACAAAGCCCCAATATGTGTCTTACTAGAGTATTTAAAACGTTTAATGTTTCTACATAACAGATGAAATGGTGGTTAGGTATTATTGGATGGTGATTAGGGAGCCTGCTGAAGGATGGCTTTGTGAAGAAAAGCAGCTTTTGACTGGCTAGAGGGCTGAAATTACCTACGATGCCTTGTTTTTTTGCCAATGATCGCCAAAATATAAAAAGTCCTGCAAAACTTCATGAGTCTTGCAGGACTTTGCTTAATCTTTTAATAGTTCTTTGGCAGCTTTAATCTGGGCTTCGACTTGAGCAAAGCCGGTTCCGCCTGCTGAATTCCGTCGTTCAACGGCTACTTTTGGCTGCAGCACGTGATAAACGTCTTCAGTGATCAAAGGACTGATCTTTTGATATTCCGCCAGGCTGATATCGCTAAGGTTCTTACCGGTCTTCAATCCCTTTAAGACCAGCTCGCCAACGATTTCGTGAGCCTGTCTAAATGGAATACCTTTGCTGGCCAGATAGTCCGCCAGCTCAGTAGCATTTGAAAAATCATTGTGGACGGCATGTTCCATCTTATCTTGATTGACCTTCAACGTTTCAACCATGCCAGCCATGATCTTGAGACTGGGGATGATGGTTTTGACGGCATCAAAAACGCCTTCCTTATCCTCTTGCATGTCCTTATTGTATGCGAGCGGCAGGCCCTTCATGGTGGTCAAAAGTCCCATCAAGTCGCCATAGACTCGGCCAGTCTTGCCCCGAATCAGTTCGGCCGTATCAGGATTTTTCTTTTGCGGCATGATCGAGCTGCCCGTGGAATAGGCATCGGAAAGCTCAATATAGCCGAATTCATAGCTGCACCAGTAGATCAATTCCTCGCACATCCGCGACAGGTGCATCATCAAAATGCTGGCGCTGCTAAGAAATTCCAAGACAAAGTCACGATCAGATACCGCGTCCAGCGAGTTGTGATAAATATCTGAGAAACCAAGGTACTTCGCACTCAATTGACGGTCGATTGGAAAGGTCGTTCCCGCCAAAGCCGCCGCGCCCAACGGAGAGACGTCGGTATGCTGCATGTTGAATTTGAATCGTTCAGCGTCACGCTGCAGCATCTGGAAATATGCCATCAGATAATGACCATATGAGATCGGTTGGGCATGCTGCATGTGAGTATAGCCCGGTATGATGGTCTCAACGTTGTCACTGGCCTTGTCAACCAGGACCTGCTGCAGCTGCTTGATGGCCGCAATTACTTGAGGCAGCCGCTCTTTGACGTACAGATGCAGATCGGTGGCAACCTGGTCGTTTCGACTCCGCCCAGTGTGCAGCTTGCCGGCTACCGGACCGATTTCTGCCGTCAGGAGTGCCTCAATGTTCATATGAATGTCTTCATTTTCAATATTGAAAGACAGTTTGCCTTGCTTCAGCTTTTCAGCAAGCGTCTCCAGTCCTTTAATGATGGCATCGGCGTCGGCAGCGTCAAGGATCTTGGTTGCCTTAAGCATCTTGACGTGGGCCAATGATCCTTGAATGTCTTCTTGGGCCATCTCTTGGTCAAAGGTGATTGAAGCCCCGAATTTATTTACCAAATCGGAGCCGGACTCTTCAAACCGTCCACCCCACATCCGCTTAATCGGCACTGATGGTTTCCCCCTTTACGCTAGGTTCAGATTGGTTCTTGGCAGCATTGGCCTGCACTTGAGCATAGACCTTGTCAGGCAGTTCCCAAAGCTTGATGAAGCCACCAGCAGCTTCCTGATCAAATTCATCGGCAGAGGTGTAGGTAGCCAGATTCTTGTCGTATAAGGAATTAGGTGACTTCCGACCTTCACAGACAACGTTGCCTTTAAACAGCTTGACCCGAACCGTGCCGTTGACGTCTTTTTGCGTTTCTTTAATGAATGCTTGAATGGCTTTCATTAATGGCGAGTACCACAGACCATTGTAGATCAGGTTGGCCATCTTCAGTTCAACGACTGGCTTGAAGTGAGCTGCTTCACGTTCCAGAGTCAGGTCTTCCAGATCTTTGTGCGCCTTCAAAAGAACCGTAGCTGCGGGACATTCGTAGATTTCACGCGACTTGATGCCGACCAGCCGATTTTCAACGTGATCGATCCGGCCAATTCCGTGCTTGCCGGCAATCTTGTCGAGCTTCATGATCAGTTCGGCCAGTGGCATGGCTTCACCGTTAAGGGCAATCGGCTTGCCGTGTGCGAATTGAATCTCCATGATTTCTGGCGTGTCCGGCGTTTTTTCAATTGGGTTGGTCCGGTCATAAGCATCTTCAGGAGCGCTGGCCCATGGATCTTCAAGAATCCCACATTCATTGGCACGGCCCCACAGGTTTTCGTCAATCGAGTAGGGGCTTTCCATGGTGATTGGAACGGGAATGCCATTCTTCTTGGCGTAGTCGATTTCTTCTTCCCGTGACCAGTGCCAGTCACGAATCGGGTCCTCAATCTTCATGTCGGGAGCCAGTGCATGGATGCCAGCTTCAAAACGAACCTGATCATTGCCTTTCCCAGTGCAGCCATGGGCGATGGCGGTAGCACCGTATTCCTTGGCAACGGCAACGAGCTTTTGAACAATCAGAGGTCGGGAAAGAGCAGAAACCAGGGGATATTCTTGTTCGTACATGGCATTGCTTTGCAGAGCGGGCAGGACAAAGTTTTCCGCAAAGTCTTCTTTGGCATCGATAACGACGGATGCATAGGCGCCGACTTGGCTTCCTTTGGCCTTGATGGCTTCCAGGTCCTTGCCTTCACCAACGTCAATACAGCATGCAATTACGTCGTAGCCTTTGTTCTTAAGCCAGGCAATAGCGACTGAGGTATCCAGGCCGCCAGAATAAGCTAAAACGATTTTTTCCTTTTCTTGTTTCATAAGTTCTTCCTCCGATATTTCTGTTTCTGATTGCTCTTAATTTATAATTGATTTATAAATTGTCATTAAATATACAGAAAAACGAATAAAAAGTCAACAATCCTTTATATTTTTTAGTTTTATGCAAAAGATAAACACGAGTAATCAAAGGCTGCATAATTGCGTCAAACGTTTGCAGCATGGTATTTCACGTCCTTGGGAACTAAAGTGAGAAAATGGTTAAAAATTTTTATCCATTTTTCTATGCACTAAGCAGGCCGTCATCAGTCAGCTTGCTTGGTTATTGATTCAATATTCTTGAAAGCGATCTCAAAACGAAGCATATAAAAGGAAGAGAACCTTTTTGATTTGATAAAAATATTTCACAAATGTGGTATTTTACACTTGTGTTATAACACGTATGTGATATAATGAAAAACGTAAAGGAAGTGAGCATGGTGCGAATCGACATCAAGCATTATTTGGACGTGAATCACTTGACGATCTATCAAGTGTCCAAACGATCCGGCTACGGCTACACGACCTTGCACAAATCGTTCAACAAGGAGCAGACCAGTGCCACGCCGCTGAATCTGCGCGACTTGGATGCTTTGGCTCGAGCACGGCACCGCAAGATGTGGGAAGTGCTAAAAGAGCTGGAAGAGCATTACCTAGAGCGATAATCGCATAGTGTAGCAGTAGGAGGTCGAGTGTAACAGCAGTAGGCCTTTTATTGACCACTGATTTAGCGAAGTACAATTGAATATTAACAATAGGGGGAATAGCTTATGGCACAAATTCCAGTAGATCCATTCGATGACATGAATGACATTTTTAACCAGATGATGGGCGGCTTGAACGGTTTTAATACCGAAAATCGCCGCTATCTGATCAATGGACGTGAAGTGACCCCAGAAGAGTACGCTCAGTATCGAAGAACCGGCAAGCTGCCGCAAGCAGATGTCAAGCAGCCAACTGCGAAGGCACCTAAAAAAGGCGGCATGCTGGCCAAGCTGGGGCGCAATCTAACCGAAGAAGCCAAGGCTGGCAAATTGGATCCAGTGATTGGCCGTAACAAAGAAATTCAAGAAACTGCAGAAATCCTCAGCCGCCGGATCAAGAACAATCCAGTCTTGGTCGGTGATGCCGGGGTTGGTAAGACGGCGGTCGTTGAAGGATTGGCCCAGGCCATCGTCAACGGCGACGTGCCAGCCGCAATTAAAAACAAGCAGATCATCAGTATCGACATTTCCAGTCTGGAAGCCGGGACGCAATACCGGGGCAGCTTTGAGGAAAACATGCAAAAGCTGGTCGATGAAGTCAAAAAAGCCGGCAACGTGATCCTGTTCTTTGATGAGATTCATCAGATCATTGGTGCCGGCAGCTCTGGCGATGGCAATGGCTCAAAAGGGATGTCCGACATTTTGAAACCCGCCCTGTCCAGAGGCGAGATTACGATTATCGGGGCTACGACGCAGGATGAATACCGCAACACGATCATGAAGGATGCAGCCTTGTCGCGGCGGTTCAATCCAGTAGTCGTCAACGCGCCAAGCAAGGAAGACACGTTTAAGATCCTACAGGGAATTCGGGGCCTGTATGAAAAGCACCATAACGTAACCTTGCCTGACAACGTCTTAAAAGCTGCTATCGACTACTCGGTTCAATATATTCCACAGCGCAGTCTGCCGGACAAGGCTATTGACCTAGTCGACATGACGGCCGCGCACCTGGCAGCCAAGCACCCAGTCAAGGATGCCAAGGAGATTGAAGCTGAGATCAAGCGGATTGAACAAGAACAGACCGCAGCCGCCGAAAAAGAAGACTATCAAAAGGCTCAAGAATGCAAGGATAAGATTGCCGAACTGAAAAAAGAACTGGCTGATCACTCGGCTTCCGAGAAAGTTACGGCAACGCCTAGCGATGTCGCTGACTCGGTAGAACGTCTGACTGGCATTCCGGTTTCTAAGATGGGTGCCAGTGATATTGAACGACTTAAAGGCCTGGCTGGGCGCCTCAAGAGCAAGGTCATCGGCCAAGATGAAGCCGTTGATGCCGTTGCCCGCGCAATTCGGCGGAACCGGGCCGGCTTTGATGAAGGCAATCGTCCGATCGGCAGCTTCCTGTTCGTTGGGCCAACAGGGGTCGGTAAGACTGAACTGGCTAAGCAGCTGGCTTTGGATATGTTTGGCAATAAAGACGATATTATTCGGCTGGACATGTCTGAATATGCTGACCGGACAGCCGTCTCCAAGCTGATTGGGACTACGGCTGGCTACGTTGGCTACGATGACAACAGCAACACGCTGACGGAAAAGGTTCGTCGTCATCCTTACTCAATCGTGCTGCTTGACGAAATTGAAAAGGCTGATCCACAAGTCATTACGCTGCTTTTGCAGGTGCTGGATGATGGTCGGCTGACGGATGGACAAGGCAATACGGTCGACTTTAAGAACACGATCATTATTGCCACCTCCAATGCCGGCTACTCCAGCGATGCTATGATCAAGGCAGCCGACAATAAGGAAGAAAGCCTGACCAAGCGGCTGGAGCCATATTTCCGTCCTGAATTTCTCAACCGGTTCAACGCCATTGTCGAATTCCACCATCTGACTAAAGAAGATCTTAAGCAAATCGTTGACCTGATGCTTAAAGACGTCAACAAGACCCTGGCTAAGAAGGGCATGGACGTTGCAGTCAGCGAGGAAGCCAAGAACTTCTTGATCGACCAAGGCTATGATGAGGCAATGGGGGCTCGTCCATTACGGCGGGTCGTTGAACAGCAGATTCGCGACCAGGTTACCGACTACTATCTGGATCATCTGGACGTTAAGCACCTGCGCGCCGACATGCAGGATGGCAAGCTGGTTATCAGTGAAAACAAAGACTATCAGACACCAAAAGCTGAATAAGCAAATCAAAAAGAGCTGGCCAAAAAGCCAGCTCTTTTTTATCGGCGTTGATTCAAGTAGATGGCCAAAACGACGATCAGCGCCAAGACGATAATCGCCAGTCGCGGATTGGTCTTGAACAGTTCATGAAACAGATGATACTGGCCGATTCCCAATGGCATTGAGTCAAACATGGTTGTTCATTCCTTTTTAAACCTTTCAGCAATAACTGCCAGATTTAACTATATTTCGAAAAATTATAGCGCAATTAAGTTGTTGGTTCGAATCAAAAGGTGCGTTAGAATAAAAAAGCAAGCGAAAGGAAGGTAGAACAATGCTTTTAACGACGTGGCAGATTATCAAGTTGATTATTTGGGGAATCATCTTAATCAATGAAATTGCCGCGCTTTATACGGTGTTTCGTGAAAAGCGCGATATTGCCGCGACCTGGGCATGGCTGCTGGTCTTAACCCTAATCCCGGTGCTGGGCTTTATCCTATATGCATTTTTGGGACGCAAGCTGCCGCAGGACAAGATGGAGCGGATCCAATCGCAAACGGAACTGGAACTGAGCGCGGCCTTAGAAGAACAGAAAAAGCAGTTTTTGGATATGCCGCGGCCTAAAAAACAGACCATGCGTATGTATCGGCGGACGATCATGCTGTTTCAAAGCATCGACAACGCATTTTTGACCCGGCATAATCAGGTTGATATCTATACGGATGGGCAAAGGCTGTTTCAAAAGATGTTTGATGATTTATCCAATGCACAAAAAAGCATCCATATTGAGTTTTACACGATCTATAACGACCAGATCGGCAATCAGCTGCGTACGCTGTTGGAACAGAAGGCAGCAGAAGGCGTTGAGGTCCGAGTTTTATATGACTCGTGGGGCTCGATGGGTGTCAAGCGCAGTTTTTATGATACTTTAAGACAAAATGGCGGTTTGGCGGAACCTTTCTTGATGACGCACAGCAACTTGTTTGATTTTCGGCTGAACTATCGTGATCACCGAAAAATCGTCACCATTGACGGTAAAATCGGCTACGTGGGCGGCTTTAACGTAGGTGATCAGTACTTGGGAAGACTGCCTAAGTTTGGCTATTGGCGCGATACGCATCTGCGTGTGATCGGCGGGGGCGTCTACTCATTGCAGCAGCGATTTATTCGTGACTGGAATGCCTCCCAGCGCCACGTCCAGGACAAGATCATCCACTATCGGCCATATTTCCCACCGATTACGGTTAAACAGGGCAACACCGCTTTGCAGATCGTTTCCAATGGTCCTGAATCGCCGTTGGAAAAAATCAAGCTTGGCTATCTGCGGCTGATCAACGCGGCTCAGGATCATATCTGGCTTCAAACGCCTTATCTGATTCCTGACGACAGTGTCTTGGATGCTTTGCGGATTGCCATTCATTCTGGCATCGATGTTCGCATCATGATTCCATGCAAGCCGGACCATCCTTTCGTCTACCGAGCCACGCAGTACTATGCTCATCAATTGGCTAACGAAGGGGCAACGATCTATTTTTATCAAAATGGTTTCTTGCATGCCAAAACCATGGTCGTAGATGGCAAGATGGCTTCAGTTGGATCGGCCAACCTCGATTTTCGCAGCTTCAAGCTTAACTTTGAAATCAATGCCTTTATGTATGACCATCACATCACGGATCAACTGGAACAGATCTTTGTTAATGATATTCGTAACTGTAAGGTAATGACGCCGGAAATGTTCGCAGCTCAACCAATATGGCTGCGCTTTAAGCAAACGTTCTCGCGCCTGTTTTCACCGATTCTGTAATGCTGGATGGGCGGTACAATAAAAAACACGATGACCAGGGATTGGCCATCGTGTTTTTTATTTCAACGGGTTAGGACGTCAGCTGGACTGACACATCGAAAAAGTTATCATTGAGGCGATTAAAAACCACCAAGTATGGAGTAGAGAGATTTGAATTTGAGATAAAAGATGACTTTATTGGGATGGAAGTCCTAACCTTGACTTAGTCATTGCTCACTAAGTAACAATTACATTAAACCACTTTTATCTGACAAAGACAACCAAGAAATCAAAATTTGCGATTTTTATTTTAAAACGGCTTGAAATGTTGATATCAAAAGGATTCTTAACACGAGGTATTATTGATCATAAAATCACAATCTTTGCTGATTATAATTAAAAACAGAATTAACAGTCGCGGTCTTTAACGGCGGGGGTGCATGATAAAATTAAGTCAATCAATCAAAACGGAGGAGCGATTTAATGAGCGGCTTAAAGTTTATTTTGGGGACGGCCGCGTATGATCATCAGGCTGGACTGCTGGCTGAAATGAAACAGCAGCTGGCCGCTGATCCTAAAGGCGAGTTCTTCTACCTGGTTCCCAACCATATTAAGTTTGCAACCGAAATCGAAGTACTGAATCGGCTGAAAAATACCGCTGACCAGGATCCGGATCAGCCATATGCTCAGATGAAGGTGCAGGTACTGTCGTTCAGTCGGTTGGCGTGGTATCTGCTGCGCGACACGCCGGCTTTTCAGGCACCACGGCTTTCGCCAACGGGGCTGACGATGCTGACGGCCCAGATCGTCAACCAGCATCAAAATGAAATGCAGATGTTTGCCGGCGAAATCAAGCGGCCAGGTTTTATCAAGGAACTGACACAGCAGCTGACTGAACTGCAGACGGCTCGGATCGCACCGACTGACTATGCGGCCATTATGGAACGTGCACAGACCTGGGCCAAAGACAATCGTCAGATCTTAGATGATGTCTGGCAGGCTAAGCTTAAAGTCATTTTTCTGGTGTATGGCGAATTCGTGAAGGCTCTGGGCGACTATCAAGATATCAGTCAGATTGACGCGCTTTTGGTGAAGTATCTGCAGCAAAAGGATCTGTCGCACGCCTATTTTTATCTGGACCGGTTTTCGCAGTTTACGGCTCGTGAGCTGCAGATCGTACAAGCGCTGATCAAAAATGCCCAGGCGACCACGATCGCGCTGGTTTTGGATCGCCCATACCAAAATCAGCTGCCAGATGAGCATAATCTGTTTTATGAATCAGGGCGTCAGTACTATCGCTTGGCAAAATTCGCCAAGCAAACGCCGGGCGTCAAGCAGCTGGCAGACGTGATGGCCGACCAGCCGCGCGTTACTGCGGATCTGCAGGTGCTGGATCGGGTCTTGGCGGCTCAGGCTCAGATGCTGAATGAGCTGCCGAGCGCGCCGCTTCAAGATTCCCAAAGCATTCAGTTCTTTACGGCCCCCAATCGCGTGGCGGAGCTGAATCTGATCGCAGCCAAGATTCGTCAGCTGGTTAGCACGGGTAAATACCGCTATCGGGACTTCTTGATTTTGACGCGCCATCTGGACGGTTATGCCACGATGCTTGAATCGGTTTTTAAAGCGCATGAGGTGCCGATTTTTAATGACCTTGAGCGCTTGATGAACAATCATCCCTTGGTAAATCTGATTGAGGCGCTGTTTAAGGTCTATCAGCGTCATTTTGCAACCAGTGACGTGATGCACCTTTTGAAGACAGGATTGCTGATTCCGCAAAAAATGCATGATGATCTGGGCCGGCTTGTTACCCGAAAATATTTCCAAAAGGCCGTCTACCAAACGGAAAACTGGTGTCTCCAATATGGCCGCACGGGTGATGATTGGCTGAGCAGTCAGCGGTGGCATTTTGATCCCAACGTAGATGCTGAAGAGCTGCGGCACCATCCGGATATGCAGAAACGCGATCAGTATGCCTCGGCACCATTAAACGTCGTCAAGGATTACGTCAGCGGACTGCAAAAATTTTTCAGCCAGCTTGATCAGGCAGAAAACGGCGCGGCGGCAGCCAAGGCACTGTACGGCTTTTTGGTCAATGCCGGCGTTGTCAAGCGGCTGGAGGAATGGTCGATTGCCGACAGCCGGTCTGATCTGGCAAGGGCGCAGGAACCTCAGCAGGTCTGGCAGGTCTTTTGTAATCTGCTGGATGAGTACGTGCAGATCTTGGGTCAGCAGCAGCCATTTTTAATTGATGAGTTTGCCGATTTATTGATGGCTGGTTTTGAGGCCGCGCAATACTCGCAGATTCCATCAACCTTGGATCAGGTCGTGATTTCAGAAACCGGGATCGTGCAAACCACTACGCGCAAGGTCGTCTTTATGATGGGCGCAACCAGCGACGTCATGCCGGAAGCCAAGTCAGCTACGGGACTGCTTAGCGATCCGGACCGTGAGCTGCTCAATGCCTGTCTGGATGACGAACAGTTTCTGCCAGCCAGCGGTGTTGAAAAAATGAGCAACGAGCCGTTTTTAAACTACCTGGGCTTTATGAGCGGCCGCCAGCGTTTGATCATTTCGGCACCGCAGATCGGCAATGATGAAAAACCGCTTAGTATGTCGCCTTATATGATTGACCTGGCGATGGCGTTTGATCGCTGGGATGCCGACAAGAAACGTCTCAAGGATGATCTGCCGTTTATGGCTCAGCCACAGGATACCGCGACCGCAGCCTGGCCGTTTGTCAGTGCGCCATTTGCCGTATTGGGTACGCTGATGCAGGTTAAGCGGCAGGCATTGGATGATCATCAGCCATTGGGCGCGGCCTGGAACTTTTTAAGCGAACTGATGGCGCAAAAGGTCAAGCGCTACGACTGGACGGCGCAAAGTCTTGACTATACCAATGAAACGACGCCGCTGCCGGCTGATCTGGCAGAACGGCTGTATGGTCAATGGGATCCAGAAGCACTGGATGCACGAACGCAGGCACTGCAGAATGGTGAACGGCCAGGAAAAATAGCACCCGCACTGCAGCATGACACGCTGTATGCTTCAATTTCTCAATTGCAGGACTATTATCGCAACCCATATGAATACTTTCTTAAATATGGCCTGCGCATTCAAAAACGAGAAGAGCTGGAAATCTCGGCCGATAAATCCGGGACGTTTTTCCATGACAGTCTGGATCGCTTCATGCGGCTGCTTAGTGAGCAAGGCTTAGCACTCAGCCAATTGACTGATGATCAGCTGCAGCGTCTCACCCATCAGGCAATGGCCTGGGCCTTTGATCAGCAGCCGCAGTTGATTCAATTAACGCAGAACTATCAGCGATTGGCCTTTCGCAAGCGGCAGCTGGAACGTCTGGTCGAAACGATGACGAAGGTTTTGCGTGATCAGTCTAAGCTGACGCGCGCCAAAAACGTGGTAACGGAACAGAAATTCGGCGTGATGGACTTGAGCGATCAAGGGCAGCAGAGCTTTGCGCCATTGATCTATCCGCTTGATCATGGTCACAAGGTCTATCTGCGTGGCCGGATCGATCGGATTGATTCCGTTGAGCTGAATCAGGAGCCTTATTTAATGGTGGTTGACTATAAATCCGGCAATCAGCAGTTTAATCTGGTCGAGGCCTACGACGGCTTGGCACTGCAGATGCTGTCATATCTAAACAGCCTCAGCCACCAGCTCAAGCTGAATCAGCAGTCGGCCAAGATTGCCGGGGCTTTGTACCTGCACCTGCAGAACCCCGTCTTTAAATGGGAGGATCTCAGCGGCAGTCTGGCATCTGAAGAATTAAAGAGTCATCGCTACCGAGGTGTTCTGCTGAACGATCGGCAATTGCTGAATGATCTGGATCAGGGCTTTGACAATTTCAAACCGCAGATTCTGAGCCTGCGTGCCTTTAAGAACGGCAATATCAAGGCCAACAGCGGTATGGCACTGGTTGATGAGTCACAGCTGGCTGCTCTTTTGCAGCGTAATCAAGAACGCATCGTCAACGCGGCGACGCAGATTTTTGCGGGGGACACGTCTTTGCGGCCATATCGGCTTGATAAGCGCGACGGCCTGCAATACAGCGACTATCAAGATATCTACCGCTTCGACCCAATGCTGGATCAAAAGAACTATCGCGACGTTTTGCTAACCGAGCGCGACGTGCAGGAAAAGCTGAAACAAGAATCACAGGGGGAAAAACATGAGTGATACCAGGTTTACGCCACAGCAGCAGCGAGCTATTGATGCCAGAACCCATGATATTTTGGTGTCGGCATCAGCTGGCGCGGGGAAGACAACGGTATTGGTTGACCGCGTTATCAAAATGCTGAAAGAGGATCCGAATCTCAATATCGATCAGCTGCTGATGGTTACTTTTACCAACGAAGCCGCCGATAACATGCGTGAGCGGATTCGGCGCCGTTTGGAAAAAGAGGCCAACAACCGTCATCTGCGCGATCAGATCAACCGGCTGGCGATTGCCCACATCAGTACGATTCATGCCTTTTGCCAACAGCTGATCAAGCGCTATTACTACTTGATTGATCTGGACCCACAGTTTCGCCTGCTGACTGATGAAACCGAGACGACGCTGCTGCAAGATCAAGTCTGGGATGATCTTAGAGAAGAACTGTATGCCAGAGACGCGCTGATTGAAGATCCCAGCCAGCGACCATTTGAGCGGCTGGTGATGAATTTCGTCAATGACCGCAGTGATGACGCATTGAGCGATATCGTGATGGAACTGGATCGAGTTGCCAACGCGCAGGCCGACCCGCATGCCTGGCTTTGGCAGCTGCCTAAATTATATGAGCTGAATGATGAAGAGCTGACCAAATCAAACTTTTACCAAAAACAGCTGCTGCCGGTCCTGCAGCGTGAACTAAAGCAGATCCATGCTGATTTTGTCACGCTGACTCATCAGGCTCAGGCAGCAGACTTGACGACGACTTCGCAGATGCTGGCTGACGATGCCGAACGGGTAGAGCAGCTGCTGAAACTGACCGAAACCGGTACTTGGGACGCAATCAGCGCTCAACTGACCAAAAAAATGTTTCCAACGATCAAAGGGCGGCCAAAAAAAGATGAAACGGCTGCATTGGCGGCATACGATGCAATCAAGGATTCACGCAACGAGCTGCGCGAACAGATTCAAAGCCTGCATGATCACTACTTTATGGATGCCAAGCTGCTGATCAAGCTGTCGGCAGGGGCCAAGAAAGTCGTTGATGAGTTGGTTCAGGTAGCCTGGCAGTATCGCCAAAACTATCAGCAGATCAAGCTGCAGCGGCACCTGCTTGATTTTTCCGATTTAGAGCACTATGCCTACCAGATTCTGACGGTTGATACGAATGCCGGTAAGCAGACTTTAAAGAATCTGCAGCGGCACTTTAAGGAAATTATGATTGATGAGTATCAAGATACCAATCCGCTACAGGAAAAGATTCTTCAGCAGCTTCATGATCCAAGCGTTAACCGGCTGTTTATGGTTGGCGACGTCAAGCAGTCGATCTATCGGTTCCGGCAGGCTGACCCGACGATGTTTCTGTATAAATATGAAACGTTTGTCAGCGAAGATCAGCTGCAGCCGGATTCGCCAGGCGAGCTGATCAATCTGGCTGAAAACTTCCGCTCCATGCCTAACGTAACCGATTTTACCAACCTGCTGTTCAGTCAGCTGATGGATCATCAAGTTGGTGAGATGGACTATGATGAGGCTGCTCATTTGAAATTTGCCGCGCAATGGTATCCTAAAGAGCAGGTCAAGCCAGTTGAGGTGATGCTCTATGATGCCAATGCTGAGGACAACGACGCCAATGCCAATCATGAAGCTGATCGTCAGTCAGGCGAGCTGCGGATGGTCGGCATGCGGATTCGTCAAATGCTGGACAATCATGAACAGATTTTTGATCCCGACGCTCCCGACGGTCATCGTGACATCAAACCAGGCGATATCGTGCTTTTGGAACGGGCCAAGTCAATCAACAACACGCTGGTCAACGAGTTTGCCTCATTGAATATTCCATTGACCGTTCATGGCGTGGAAAACTACTTTAAGTCGACCGAGGTACGGACGATCGTTTCATTGTTGAAGATTATCGACAATCCATACCAAGACATTCCACTGGTTGCCGTTCTGCGCTCGCCAATCGTTGGGCTGACAGAACCGGAAATGGCCTATCTGCGCATCAATGACCGGCATGATCAGTATTTCCAGGCATTGGAGCGTTTCGTGACGACTTACCATGACTTAAAGCTGCCTGATGATCATCCATATGGTATTGACCTGGCCGTGCTGCATCAAAAGACGGCCCGCTTTTTGGACCAGCTGCATGAGTTTCATAACATTGCCCAGCGACGTTCATTGGTTGAATTGATTTGGACGATCTATCAAGAAACTGGCTATCTGGACTATGTGGCCGGCATGCCAGGGGGACAGCAGCGGCAGGCCAATCTGCATGCCTTGTATGAACGAGCGCATGGCTATGAAGAAAGCAGCTTTAAAGGACTTTATCAATTCATTCGGTTTGTCGAACGCATGCAAAAACGCAATCAGGATCTTGGCGAGGCTCCCACGCAGCTTGCCAGCGATACCGTGAACGTCATGACGATCCATGGTGCCAAGGGGCTGGAATTTCCCGTGGTCTTTTTGATCGACACGGCGCATGGCTTTAAGGATGAAAACGGCAAGGCGATCATTGATGCCAACGCGGGTTTGGGAATCAAGTATCTTGGCCGGGCCGCGGATCAGGCACCTGATGCATTGCCGCAGATTCTCTATGACCTGCCGCAGCGCAACCTGATTATTGAAGCCCAAAGAGCCAGCAGCCGAGCAGAGGATCTGCGGGTCTTGTACGTTGCCTTGACGCGAGCTCAGCAGCGTTTGATCATTACAGGCTCAGTCAATGAAAACAAAGAAGGCACTGGCCGCTCAGGATTGAAGCAGGCCGCCAAGACTTGGCAAAAAGCCCTGCAGAGCAGTACTGCCGTCATTGGTTCCCAGGCTCGGCTCAATGCCCATTCGTTTTTGGATTGGATCGGCATGGGAATGGTGCGGGCAGCTGATTTTGACCTGGCTGATCTGGGGATGGAAGCCAACGATGATGAAGCCGCCTGGCAGACCAGCGCAGGTGATTTTTTTGCCCAGCGCTATAACCAGACGCAGGTTCAAAAGCAGCTTGATGATCTGGCGGCGCAACGTGGCGAACAGGCTAAGGAGACGACCGCGCCGGCAACCCAACTGACGCCTAACCAGCAGCAGGCCTTTAAGCAGGTCGTGGAAATGGAATACCCGCATCCTGAAGCAGTGTTGACGACGGCCTATCAAGCGGTCAGCGACATCAAGCAGCTGTTTGCCGTCCAGGACCCTGATGATCGTGAAATGGGCCGACTGACGTTTGATCAGCAGCAGGTCAAGACAAGCGGTTGGTATCACAGCGATGATTTTGCCCAGCCTAAGTTTATGACGACTCAAAAACATCAGCCCTCGGCAACTGAAATCGGAACGGCAACGCACCTAGTCTTTCAAAAACTTGATCTGAGCAGTGGTCAGGTAGATGCCAAACTGGTTAGCCAAACGATCGCTCAACTAAGAATGGATCAGCTGCTAAGCACCGATGAATTGGCTGATGCCATTGATATTGACGGCATCGTGGCCTTTTATCAAACTGAGCTTGGTCGGCGGATTTTGGCGCACGCGGCCAGTCTGCGGCGTGAGGCTCCTTTTTCCATGCTGATCAATGCCGCCCAGCTCTTTAAGAATCTGGCAGATGAAAAAGAGGATGCTCCCGTATTGATTCACGGGATTATTGATGGCTATTTTGTCGGTGATGATGGCTTGGAACTATTTGACTATAAGACTGATCATGTTGATCAATCAACGGCAGCGCTTAAGGAACGTTCTGAGCAGCGTATCGTTGATCGTTACAGCGGGCAGCTGAACTTGTACGCCGGCGCACTGCAGAATGTCGAACGGCAAAAGGTCGCGCACCGGTGGCTGTATTTGGTGGCTACGCGTGAATTAAAAGAGATCTAAAAAATAGGGCTCGGCAGCTGTCGAGTCCCATTTTGGCTATTTTTCAATGATGCTTTCCTGCAGCAGACCGTCAAAAAAGTGCTGCAGCGAGATCTGACCGCCATTGTTTTGAACGCCTTTAAGCTTGAGTACTTCATTATGGACGTTTTTGTAGCCGAAAAGGTTGTTGGCATATTCCATTAAGATCTCGTTTTCCGGATAGTCCAAAAACATATTGGCAAGATTGTTGAGGCCGACTTTTAAAGCCCGGCGAATTCTTTGAAAGACGATTTTTTTGGTGTGTGCGTCAAAATGCAGCACGCTGGCAAAATCAATGTCGCTGAAGCCCAGTTTTTGATCCACCATTAATGAAATAATGCGAATGATGTCTTGGCAACCGGTTTCTGCCGTGATGCCCAAAAAGCGCAGAATCGATTTGATGCGGTCAACCTGCTGCCGCTGCTGAGACTGTGGCAGATGATAGGGGGCACTGCTGCCAACCAGCTCAAAGATGCGGTTGAGCTTGTCAGTCATCAGCGTATAGCCGGCAATGAGTCGAATAATATGCTTGGCTTCGGCCAGGTTGATTGGCTTTTCTAAGAAGAAGTCAATGCCAGCCTGGTAGGCAGCCGTCCGCGTCTTAGCATCGCTTACCGAAGACATCATGATAAAATGCGGCTGACTGTTGGCGGCTTTAAGCTTTTCAATCAGCTGAATTCCTGACATTACTGGCATGCCATAGTCGACCAGCATGATGTCGACGCGCAGCCTTAAAAGGTCATCATAGGCCTGTTGAGGATTATCGGCGACCCCAACGATTGAATTGTTAAAGTCGTTCTCAATCAAATCGCTAAGCAGATCAATGGTATCCGGATCATCGTCAGCAATGTAAAAATTCATAAAAATACCTCCTAAAGCATAAACATTCTCAAATTGAAGTTTTTGGAAACTTTTTGATGCTTCTTGAATTTTAACATTTTTATTTAACCAGCAACATCCCTTTTTGAGCGGTGATGTTTTATGCACCGATTTAATGCATATTTCTAAGATAGCGTTTACATTACTTGATATATCAAGATTAAGATAACCTAAAAAATAAATTTTTCTTTTGAAGTATTTTGAATCAATGTGAAGATTATTGAAAACGGTTTCTATGATAGAGACTGTAATTAAGAAGGAGGAACTTAAAAATGTCATTTAACTTACGTAACCGCAGTTTCTTAACCCTGGCTGACTTTAACACCCGTGAAATGGAATACATGCTGAACCTGGCCGAAGATTTGAAGAAGGCTAAGTACACGGGCAATGAAGGCAAGCGTCTGGAAGGCAAGAACATTGCTCTGATTTTTGAAAAGAGTTCTACTCGTACTCGTTGTTCATTTGAAGTTGGTGCCAAAGACGAAGGTGCTCACGTAACTTACCTTGGTCCATCTGGTTCTCACATTGGCCATAAGGAATCCGTTAAGGACACGGCTCGCGTATTGGGTGGGATGTTCGATGGTATTGAATACCGTGGCTTCTCCCAACGCAACGTTGAAATTCTGGCTAAGTACTCTGGTGTGCCAGTTTGGAACGGTCTGACTGATGAAGACCACCCAACCCAAGTTCTGGCCGACTTCCTGACTGCTAAGGAAGTTCTGAAGAAGAACTACCAAGACATCAAGTTTGCCTTTGTTGGTGACGGTCAAGACAACGTATCCAACGCTCTGATGCTGGGTGCTGCTGTTATGGGTATGGAATACCACGTTGTAACGCCTAAGGAACTTGAACCAACTAAGGAAACGCTGGACAAGGCCAACGAAATTGCCAAGGAAACTGGTGCCAAGATCGTCGTAACCAACGACATCAAGGAAGGTGTCAAGGGCATGGACGTTATCTACGCTGACGTTTGGGTATCCATGGGTGAATCCGACGACATGTGGGAAAAGCGGATCAAGCTGCTGAAGCCTTACCAAGTAACGATGGACGTTATGAAGGCTACTGAAAACCCTAACGTTATCTTCGAACACTGTCTGCCTGCATTCCACAACCTGGACACTGAAGTTGGTCGTGAAATCGAAAAGAAGTTTGGCCTTAAGGAAATGGAAGTTACTGACGAAGTCTTTGAAAGCAAGCACTCCGTTGTCTTCCGCGAAGCTGAAAACCGGATGCACACCATCAAAGCCGTTATGGTTGCCACTCTTGGTGAATAATTAAACATCCACATCATTAATTGATTCTATTACCAAGGGGGAACTGCATATGGCTAAAGTAGTAGTTGCATTAGGGGGCAATGCTTTAGGCAAGACACCTGAAGAACAGCTTGAATTGGTTAAAAACACGGCTTGGTCTTTGATCAGCCTGGTATCTTCAGGCAATCAAGTAGTTATCAGTCATGGGAATGGTCCACAGGTTGGGGCGATCAACCTGGGGATGAACTATGCCGCTGAAAATGGCAAGGCACCTGCCTTCCCATTCCCAGAATGTGGTGCGATGAGCCAAGGCTACATCGGCTACCACCTGCAGCAGAGTCTGCAAAACGAACTGCACCGTCGCTGGATGAACAAGAACGTGGTTACGATGGTTACGCAAGTTGCTGTTGACCCAAAGGACCAGGCTTTTGAGAATCCAACGAAGCCAGTTGGTGATTTCTACACTAAGGAACAAGCCGAAGCAATCGAAAAGGAAAAAGGCTACACGTTTGTTGAAGATGCTGGCCGTGGCTATCGTCAAGTTGTTCCATCACCACTGCCAAAACGGATCTTGGAAATCGACAGTATCAACAAGCTGATCGAAGCCGGTGACCTGGTAATCGCAGGTGGCGGGGGCGGGGTTCCCGTTATCTTCTCCGATGATGGTCTGCAAGGCGTGCCAGCCGTTATCGACAAGGACCGGACGAGTGCACTGTTGGCTGACAACATCAATGCCGACAAGCTGATCATTCTGACGGCGGTTGACTATGTCTATGTTCACTACAACCAACCAGATCAAAAGACGCTGAAGAAATTAACGATTTCCGAAGCCAAGAAGTACATCGACGAAAAGGAATTCGCTGCCGGCAGTATGCTGCCTAAGATCGAAGCCTGCATGTCATTTGTTAAGGATCACCCAGACCGTGAAGCTATCATCACTTCACTGAGCGGTTTGAAGGATGCCTTGGCTGGCAAGCTGGGCACGGTTATCGTTGATGGCTAGTTCAAAATAACTCCTTAAATCCACTGACGTAAGTCTCCCAAGCATTAATACCAATAGCAAAAAGAGTCGTCTCGCAAAACGCGGGGCGACTTTTTTGGGGTCTTTGTTAAATTGTAGGTAGTGTTAGGGATCCCTAACTCGATATACATTGATTTTTACCTAATATGCATCACTTTTTTTAAATTGTTGCAACAAAAAAGATCAGCCTTGTCTGGACTGATCCTTATTGATTAATAGTCGCCGTTTAAGATGGAGTTTTTAACGACCACATAGTCAACTTTGGTAATTGACTTAAGGTCGCGGCCCCCAGCGTATGAGATGGATGACTGCAGATCTTCTTGCATTTCCAGCAGCGTGTCTTTAATCGAACCACGGAATGGTACCAGCATCTGCTTGCCTTCAACATTGCGGTAGGCGCCTTTTTGCACTTCGGAAGCGGATCCCCAGTACTGCTTGTAGCGCTTGCCGTCGATGGTGATCAGATGACCAGGTGATTCTTGATGACCGGCCAAGAGTGAGCCAATCATAACCATTGAGGCACCGAAGCGGACTGATTTGGCAATGTCGCCGTTATGCCGAATGCCACCATCGGCAATCAGCGGCTTGCTGGCGGCCTTGCTGCACAGACGCAGTGCGGCCAGCTGCCAGCCACCAGTGCCAAAGCCGGTTTTGAGCTTAGTGATGCAGGCTTTACCAGGGCCGACGCCGACTTTGGTAGCATCGGCACCGGCATTTTCCAGTTCACGAACGGCTTCCGGAGTGGCAACGTTGCCGGCAGTTAAGAATGATTCAGGTAATTGTTGCTTAATATAGCGAATCATTTTAATTACATAATCTGAGTGTCCGTGAGCAACATCAATCGTAATGTATTCTGGGACTAAATGTTCGGATTTTAATTGATCGATAAAATCGTATTCACTATCTTTGATTCCAACCGAGATGGAGGCAAACAAGCCGCGATCGTGCATGCGCTTAACAAAGTCGGCACGGTCTTCGGGCTGGAAACGATGCATTACATAGTAGTAGTCGTTTTGGGCCAGCCAGATTGCCAGATCCTCGTCAATTACGCTTTCCATGTTGGCAGGAACAACGGGAATCTTGAAAGTCTTGGGACCGAACTTAACGCTGGTATCGGCTTCGCTGCGACTCTTGATGATGCACTTGTTAGGCACCAGTTGAATGTCATCGTAATCAAAAGTTTCCATGAGTCAAGGCTCCTTTTTGGTAAAAATGTAATACGTTAAACCTTAGCTATTATGCACAAACAAATTCATGGCGTCAAGTATAAAACGCACATTTTTAATCGGTCTTTTTGAAAACGTTCGGTTAATATCTTGCAAATTTTTGGTAAATCGTATAATATCATTAAGTAAGTACGTGCTCATAAAGAAATTTTGGATGAGGTGACTAATTAATGGCATCAGTAGTAATCGTCGGCAGTCAATGGGGCGACGAAGGCAAGGGCAAAATGACCGACTATCTCAGTCAGGAAGCCGATGTCGTCGTTCGTTCGCAGGGGGGCAACAATGCCGGCCATTCCATTAGCTTTGACGGCAAGAAATTTGCTCTGCGCTTGATTCCATCAGGGATTTTCGGCGCTAAGAAGCTTTCCGTGATCGGTAATGGGGTTGTGGTAAATCCTAAGGCGCTGCTCGAAGAAATCCATTACTTAAACGATAATGGCATCAGCACGGATGGTCTTAGAATCTCTAACCGCGCCCACGTTACCCTGCCTTACCACCTGCTGCTTGACAAGTGCCAAGAAGAAGCCAAGGGTGACAAGAAGGTTGGCACGACCCAAAAGGGGATTGGCCCAACCTACATGGACAAGGTTGCGCGGACTGGGATTCGGATGTGCGATCTGCTGGAACGCGATGTCTTTGCTGAAAAGCTGCGGGCTAACCTGGCTGCTAAAAACGAGCTGTTTACGAAGATCTATCATGTTGAACCGCTCGAATTCGATGACATCTTTAATGAATATTACGAGTACGGTCAAGAACTGAAGAAATACGTTACCGACACTTCGCTGTTGGTTAACGATGAATTGGATGCCGGCAAAAAAGTACTATTTGAAGGTGCGCAAGGTACGATGCTGGATATCGACGATGGTACCTACCCATACGTTACCTCTTCTAATTCTGGAGCTGCCGGTGCACCAACTGGGGCGGGCGTTGGACCTAACCAGATCGATACGGTCGTTGGCATCTGCAAAGCCTACTGCACGCGGGTTGGGGCTGGTCCTTTTCCAACTGAGCTGCACGATGAGATTGGCGCCCACATTCGCGAAGTTGGTCATGAATACGGGGTCGTAACCGGTCGTCCACGGCGGGTTGGCTGGTTTGACTCGGTTGCCATGCGTCATGCCCGTCGTGTTGATGGCATGACCTACCTGAGTCTGAACCTGCTTGACGTCTTGTCTGGCTTAAAGACGGTCAAGATCTGCAAGGCCTACCGTTTAGATGGTCAAGAAATCGACTACTACCCTGCCAGCTTGGCTGAGCTGGATCGCTGCGAACCGGTTTATGAAGAGCTGCCGGGCTGGGAAGGCGACATCACGCAGATCAAGAGCTATGATGAGTTGCCAGAAAACGCCAAGAACTACTTGAAGCGGATCTGTGAACTGTCACAAACGCCACTGGCTACGATTTCAGTCGGCCCTGACCGTGAACAGACGATTATTCTGCATGACCCTTGGCTGGGTTAGACCTTGGCAAATCAATCAATCAGATCCAGCCGTCGCTGATGGTTGGATCTTTTATTATGGTTTGATTAGAATTGGTTCTGGCGGTTGACACTGCTAATCGAGGCAGTTACACTAACAGATAAAGTATGAGCACCTTTAACTTGGTCCCGTGAGGCTGAAAAGGAACGGATAAATGTTGCGTCTCCTCGTTTTGGTGCGAAGAGACGTTTTTTCTTTCAGCAAATAAAATAAAGGAGTGAACTTCATGGCTCATGAAATCGTTGACGGTTCAAGCATGCAACGGGCACTGACCCGGATTACCTACGAAATTATCGAACAAAACAAGGGTGTCGAAAACCTGGTCTTTGTTGGAATCAAAACGCGCGGTGTCTACCTGGCCCAACGTCTTGCCAAGCGCATGGAACAGTTGGAAGGGGTCAAGGTACCAGTAGGAACGCTTGATATTACACTGTATCGTGATGACCGTCATCGTCCAGATCATAAGGTTGAGCCAGAAGTCAAGACTACTGACCTCGGCGTCGACATCAACGATAAGCACGTTATCTTAGTCGACGACGTTTTATTCACGGGGCGGACGGTACGAGCTGCTTTAGACGCCTTGATGGATATGGGCCGGCCTAAGCGCATCTCGCTGGCGGTCTTGGTTGATCGTGGTCACCGCGAGCTGCCGATTCGACCTGATTTTGTCGGCAAGAACATTCCAACGTCAACTAATGAAACGGTACACGTGGCGGTCGAAGAATACGATGGTCATGAAGATATCTCAATTGAATAGTCTAACTTAGCGTTGCCATTTAATGAACTCCAGAGAGGGTCAAACGGTGCGGTGAGGTTTTTAAACGACCTTAAAAAGCATCAGTGCTCTCCTGAAGTGAGCAACTGATGCTTTTTTCGAAAGGGGAAAATTATGAGTCGTTTATCAGTTTCACTTCCAGGCCTGCATTTGAAGAATCCGGTAATTCCTGCCAGCGGAACCTGCTGGTATGGTCAAGAGATTGCCCGCAACTATGATTTAAACAAATTAGGCTCCTTGGTCATCAAGTCAACCACCAGTCAGCCACGCAAAGGCAATCCAGCTCCCCGGGCCTGTGAAACATCTGCCGGCTGGCTGAATGCCTATGGTCTGAACAATGCCGGGGTTGACAACGTGGTCCAAGAAAAGCTGCCATGGCTGGCGCAAAACTATCCTGAACTGCCAGTGATCGCCAGTGCAGCCGGCTTTAGCGAGGAAGAATATGAAGCAGTGGCGGCCAAGCTGGGAACCTCGCCTTACGCCAGTGCCATGGAGCTTAATGTCTCATGCCCCAACGTCAAGCATGGCGGTCTGGCAATAGGGACCGATCCGGAATTGCTGGAACGCTTGACGCGGCGCTGCGTAGCGGTTTCCAACGTACCGGTCTACGTTAAGCTGACGCCAAACATTACCGACATCGTTCCGCTGGCCAAAGCCGCAATCAATGGTGGCGCGGCCGGCTTGACGATGATCAACACTTTAACCGGCATGGCAATCGATCTGAAGACGCGCAAGCCAAAACTGGCCAACGTCACGGGCGGGCTTTCCGGAGCAGCCTTAAAGCCAATTGCACTGCGCATGATTCACCAAGTTCGCCAATTCTCCAACATTCCGATTATTGGCGTTGGCGGGGTCGAGACTCCAGAAGACGTTTTGGAATTTATGATGGCTGGTGCCAATGCGATTGAGGTTGGCGCGGCCAGCTTTCATGATCCGCTGGCCTGTCCTAAGATTATTGACCAGCTGCCGACGGTGATGGATTATTATGGTATTGAGAAACTGACAGATCTGAATGAGGTACGATTTTAATGGAACGATTTGAACCAATGGTGGCTATTGACGTTGACACGAAGCAGGCCGCATTGAAGCTTTTTGATGAACTCGCCAACGACACGGATCACACGCCGATCGTCAAAATTGGGATGGAGCTGTACTACGCGTTTGGTCCGGGCATTGTTAGAGAAGCCAAGCAGCGCGGCTTTAAGATCTTCTTGGATTTAAAGCTCTACGACATTCCCAACACCGTTAAGCGGGCGATGACGGCAATTGGCAAGATGGGCGTATCCTTTGTGACAACGCACGCGGCTGGCGGCAGTGAGATGCTGCAGGCAGCCAAGGCGGGGCTGGCAGAAGGTGCCAAAGCGGCCGGCTGTCCAATGCCTAAATTGCTGGCCATTACGGAACTGACTTCGATTGATGAGCGGATTCTGCATGAGGAACAGCACGTTGACTTCAGCTTGATCGAAGCCGTACAGAACTACGCGCAGCTTTCGGAAAAAAACGGTCTGGACGGGGTCGTCTGCTCAGCTCAAGAAGTCAAGGCGATTCGCGAAGTTACCGGTCCCGATTTTCTGTGCGTTACACCAGGGATTCGACCTAATCTGCAGGTTCATGATGATCAAAAGCGGGTCGTTACGCCACAGCAGGCTCGCGAGCTGGGCAGCAATGGGATCGTGGTTGGCCGGCCGATTACGCTGGCAGAAGATCCAGTCAGCGCCTACCAGACGATTCGTCAAGCATTTATGGAAGGGGAAAACTAAATATGTCAACACAAGCCGAAATCGTTGCTAAAGATCTTTTAGACATTCAAGCAATCACCTTAAGCCCCGACAAGCCATTTACCTGGGCCAGCGGACTGCACTCGCCAATCTATACTGACAATCGCCTGACGATCTCTTATCCAGCCGTTCGCCGCAACATCTATGAAGGCATGGTCCAGCTGATCAACGAACATTTCAAAGACGTCGACGTAATTGCTGGGACCGCCACGGCCGGGATTCCACACGCGGCCTGGGTTGCCGAAGAAATGGGCCTGCCGATGATCTACGTGCGTTCCAAGCCTAAGGATCATGGTCAGGGCAAGCAGACGGAAGGCGTTCTTTATGAGGGTCAGCGCGTGGTTGTGATTGATGATCTGATCTCGACTGGCGGCAGCGTCTTAAAGGCCGTTAAAGCCGTTGAAAAAGAAGGCGCCGATGTGGTAGGCGTGGTTTCCGTCTTTACCTATGAACTGCCGGCCGCCGATGACAACTTCCAGCAGTTTGGCATTCCATACTACTCGGTAACCAACTACACGACTTTGATTGAGACTGCTGAAAAGACTGATTTGATCGATCGTAATCAAATGAAGGATCTGCATGAATGGCGCAAGGATCCGGCTGCTTGGTCAGCTCGTCATTAAAAATAAAAACGATAGCTGTGCAGCTATCGTTTTTATTTTTGCCGATATTTTTCTTTCCAGTAGCCGGCTTGCAATAAGACCTCTTTGGAACGCTCATCGGCTGGATAGAATCCTTTGGTAAACAGGTGTCTAAAGTACATCATATTGTAAAAGAAGCAGAAGAACAGTGTTGGCCATGGGAAATCAAGCATCCAGTTCCATTTGAAAAACAGCCCGACCAAAACATAGTCCAGATCCAAGACGATCATTAAAAAGAAGTTGTACCAGTCATTGCGGAATAAAGCTGGAAACGGGCCGAACAAAAAGACAGTCCAAGAAAAACCTACCTTGGCAATGCGCATTTCACCCTCATCGTTTTTGATCTTGGCGTAGTTTGGCGGTATTGGCAGATTATTAAAAAAATCCTGATTATTTTGATTATTATTGCCAAATGGATTCTGCATCCGTCCAGGCCTCCCTTTGTACGTTTATCCATTAATCATAACATAACTGAGAATGCGGACCTAATAATGTCAACAGTTCAATCATGCTTTCTTCATATTCAAATGTTAAACTTAAGCAGTAAGTGCGAGCAAAGAAAAGGGTGAAAAAATGCTGTTATTTTTAAATGATAACCTTCAGCGCAATCAATCAGGAATTGAGCACGCCCAAATCAAGCGACTCAATCTGTTTAAGAAGTTCAATCAGCCAGCCAAGATCGTGACGCGGCAGTATTCCAACGAGCTGCATCTGGTCGTGGAAGCAGCTGGGATTAAGGATCAGGATTTTATCAATCTATTCGACTATTTTCAAAATGCCTGCCTGGTGCCGCATCGGATCGTCAAGCTTCAGGATCTGCATCTGAATCCAAAGTGGAAACGCAAGGCAGATGGCATCAACTACAACTACTATGACGGCAAGACGCGGGTCATGTACGTTCGCCGTCGCAATGATCGCGATCGCAGCATCATCAATCTGCAGTACTTTGACCATTTCGGCAAGCTGTTGAAAGTAGTCTGGTATGACAATCGGGGATTTGCTTCGGTTGAACAGCTGTACGACTGGAATGGTCAGATTGCCGTGGAAAACTATCTGCGTCCCGATGGCCAGTTGGCGCTGCAGAAGGTGAACTTTAAGGATCGGCGCCAGCAAAAAGCAACCAGCTATCATTTGTTTAACTGGCGTGGTCAGGACTGGCAGTTTGCCAATTTTGACGAATTGACGCGCTTTTTCTATGATCAGTTGGCCGTGGATCCTGCCTTGAATGGCGATGGTCCGCTGGGGTTGGTCGTGGATCGCGTCTATGAATTGGGCTGGGCAGTCTTAAACATGCATCATCGCGTTTTCCGCGTCATGCAGCTGCATAATGATCATGTCAACAATCCCAGCGACATGCTGCACTCAACGCTAAACTACAACTATCAATGGGGATTGGATCATCTGAAAGACTGGGATGGCATTATTGCTCTAACGCCGCAGCAGCAGGCTGACGTCCAGGATCGTTTTGGCAAGCAGGGCGTCAAGATCTATCGGATTCCAGGACCAATCGTGGCTGATGAGGTCTTGGCAGCGCCGCATGTTGATTTTGCTAAGCGACAGCGCGATCTGGTCGTGATGGTAGCGCGGCTCTCACCAGAAAAACAGCAGGATCATCTATTGCAGGCGTGGCCTAAGATTCTGCAGCAGGTTCCTGATGCCCAGCTGGAGCTTTGGGGATACGCCAATGATAATTTTGACCAGAAGCTCAAAGCTCAGGTCAGTGCCGAGCAGATTGAGAACTCAGTCACCTTTTGCGGCTATACGACCGATGTCAATGCAGTCTATGAACGGGCGCAGCTATTGATTCTGCCCAGCCGTGCGGAAGGTCTGCCGCTGTCTTTGGTGGAGGCGCAGTCGCACGGGCTGCCAATCGTGGCCAATGATATCAAGTACGGTCCAGCCGATGTCGTGATTGATCAACAGGATGGGCTGCTGACTAAAAACGGCGACATTGACGGGCTGGCGCAGGCAATCATCAGCTTACTGACCGACCAAAAGCGACTGGCTGAGTTTAGCGCGCATGCCTATCAAGACAGTGCTCGTTACTCGGCAGCCAATGTCATGAAACTATGGAACGAGCTGCTTAGCGATATGCCAAAGGGGGCCAATGACTGATGGATTTCTTTGTTAATCAGTATCTGCTGGGGAAAAACTCTAGTGTCGAACATGCCGAATTAAAGCGTCTGCAGCTGTTTAAGGATCATCAGACGCCGGCTCAGCTGGTTACGCGCGATTTTGATCCAGTGCTTCACCGGACGATGCAGCGTTTTGGCGTCACCAATGACCAACTGACCAATCTATATGATTTTTTTGCCCAGACGACTGACTATCAGGGCCAGCCGCTGCATACCGAGGACCTGAAACTGGCCGTCGACTATCAGATCGGCACGGGCAACAACTTTCGCGAGGTTAGAGACGGGGGACGCTTGGCAGCAACGATCTATTTTGCCGGTGGGACGATCGGTCAGATTCATCACATCGACTGGTACGATCAGACTGGCAGCCTGACTTTGCGCAATACTTATGACATTCGGGGCTTTAAGGCTGTTGACGAGTTCTTTGGTCAGGATGGTCATGAGTTCAATGCCCGCTACTATCGCCCCGATGGTCAGCTGTATCTGGAGCGTTACTTTGTCAAATCGGTCCAGAACACGCCGATCAATTCGCTTAATATTTTAAAAAACTGGCATGGCCAGGATTATTGGTTTGCCAGTGAAAATGAAATGTTTGCCTTCTTTTTGGATGAATTGAATCGGGCTCATGGCGAGAACAACGTCTTTATCGCGGATCGGCCGGCTGTTGCCATTGATCCGATTCTGCACATGCATTCCAAGGTCCATCGCTATCTGTGGCTGCCGATGAGTCACGTCAATGATGGCCAGGATCCATTGAAGGCGCCTTTGAACAGCCTTTTGCAAAACGCTCTGACGGAAAATCTGCAACGCTGGGATGGCATTATCGTGATGACGCAGGCCCAGGCACGCGTCTTGAGTCAGCGCTTGGGCAAATCGGCACGTGTTTTGACGATTAACGGTACACCGGTCAAAAAGGCAGCCAAGCGCGTCAAAATGACTGACCGGCTGCCTAACCAACTGATCAGTGTCGGCCGCCTGGGTTATGACAAGCAGACTGATCAATTGCTGCAAGTGTTTGCCAAAATCAAAGCTGCTGTGCCTGACGCGAAATTAACGCTTTATGGCTATGGTGCACCTAATGATACGGCTAACTTCAAGCAGCTGGCCAAAGACCTTCAGATTGATGATGCAGTTGAGTTTGCCGATTATCAATATCCGCTGGATGCTGTTTTTGATCAAGCCCAGCTGCTGCTCAATACCAGTCGCATCGATGCGCAGCCTTTGTCAATGGGGGAGGCGCTGGGGCATGGCGTTCCAGTCGTCAGCTACGACTTTTCGTATGGTCCAGACGAGATGATTGCAAATTATGAAAATGGTCGATTGATCGCGCTGAATCATCCTGCCAGCATGGTTAAGGCCGTTGTTGAGCTTTTAAGCAGTCCGGCTAAGCTCCAGCAACTGAGCGATCACGCCTATGACGATCTGGACAATATCAGTGCCGCGGTAACCTGGAAACAGTGGCAGGCAGTCAAATAATAGATGCGTAAAAAGCCTTATTCATCAACAAAAGAACATGCAGCCACCAGCTGGACTGCATGTTTTTTATTATCTTTAGAAGCGGCGACTGAGCTTGACGACGGCTTCACAGCGCGGCGTCTGCGGCATCATATCGACAGGCTGAATCCAGTCGACGCGATAGACGCTGGAAAGTCGTGCCAGGTTTTTGGCCATGGTCGACATGTTGCAGGAAACATAGGCGAACTTGGCAGGCTTGGCTTTAAGAATCTGTTCGATTAAGGCCTCATCCAGACCAGTGCGCGGCGGATCGACGACTAGAGCATTGAACCGGAATCCTTCAGCCTGCCAGCGCGGCATGACTTCTTCCGCGGTACCGACTTCATAGCTGGCGTTTTGGATGTCGTTAAGCTTGGCATTGCTGTTGGCATCGGCCACGGCTTCTGGAATGACCTCCATCCCGCGTACGCTTTTGACGCGGCTAGCCAGGGAAAGTCCAATTGTCCCAATCCCCGCGTAGGCATCCACCAAGACGTCATCGGGTCCCAGCTCCATGGCTTTGGCTGCCTGTTCGTAGAGCGTTTCGGTCTGAGCCGGGTTCAGCTGCAGAAACGAACGGGCACTGAGATGAAAATCAAGTCCCATCAATGATTCGGTAATGTATTCCTGACCGGCCAGATGAATCGTTTGCTCACCCCAAACCAGCGGCGTATCGCCAGGGTTGACGTTTTGCTCGACCGATTTGACCTCAGGCAGCTGTTCAGCGATCATGGCCAAGAGCGGTCCCTTATGAATCAGCTTGGCAGTATTGGTAATCAGGGTCACCTGCAGCTCACCGGTTGCCAATGACTCCCGAATCGCGATCGTTTTAATGATCCCACTGTTGCTGGTCTCATCGTAGGCGGGAATCTTTAGTTCATCCAACATCTTGACGATTGCGCGCATGGCCTTCATCGTCCCTGGCATCTGAACGGCACATGTTGGCATGTCGACCACGTCATGACTGTTGGCGCGGTACAAGCCGGCAATCAAATGACCGTCTTGTTCGCGAACTTGGAATTGCGCCTTGTTGCGGTAGCCGTATTGTTCTGGGGCGGCAATCGTTGGGCGTACGTCATAGTTTTGCCATCCCCGCGGCTTAAATTTGGCCAGACTGTCTAAGACGACCTGCCGCTTGAACTTTAACTGCTCTGGGTAGGCCAGGCACTCAAATTCAAAACCGCCTGCTTGATCGGCATAGCTGTCGCGTGGCTCAACTCGAAAGCGGCTGGGTTTGCGCAGCTTATGAATCTTGGCTTCCAGGTAACGAGGATGGATGGCAGTAACCTCAGCTACTACGACTTCATCTGGCAGGGCACCAGGGACAAAGCAGACCTTGTGTTTAAAGTAGCCGATTCCCTGGCCCTCGATCCCCAGTTTGCGAATGGTCAGCGGGAAGCGATCGCCAAGGTTGACTTCGACTTGGGGCTGTGGGCGTGGGCTTTTTTGTGGCCGACGATGATTGAAGCGGGTGTGATTTTTTTCCATTGTTTTTCTCCGTTCTGTTGCGTTCCAGTGGTCTTATTTTAGCACATTGGTAGAATGGCCAAAAATTATTTGTGATTTTTATTAAAAATGCATTGACGAAAAATTAACGTTGCATTAGTATATTGTTAAAAGTTAATCATATCGAATGCAATGAAGAAAGAAGAGTAGTCTTTGGCCACCGTCAGCGAGTCCTGCTAGGTGTGAGGGGATCGGTTAAAGTCTTAGGCGAAAATCACTTTCTAGTTTTCATCCTTAAACCAAGTAAGGATGGATGGTCGCACCCATTACCGTGCACGCGTATCGCTCCAGCTTAAATGGGGGCCGTACGTAAAAGACCGTGTCAGCGATGGCATGGTGAATCAGGGTGGTACCACGCGATTGCGTCCCTTGGCCGAATTTTCGGTCAAGGGACTTTTTATTTTCGGCGCAGCCAGTATTCGACATGAGTGATTTCTAATTTTAATTCATTTCGGGGGCAAAAAAATGGAACAACTCACATCGAAAAAACTAACGGCCAAGCAGTATCTGGTCGTGGCATCATTGCTGTTTGGTCTCTTCTTTGGGGCCGGCAACCTGATCTTTCCCTTGCATCTGGGTCAGCTGGCCGGCAGTCACTGGGTCGGTGCGGCAGTCGGCTTTTTAGTAACCGGGGTCGCCTTGCCGCTGCTGTCGGTCCTGGCCGTTGCGGTAACGCGGGCTGAAGGGGTTTTTGACATCGGTCGGCCATTAGGAGTTGGTTTTGCTTTGGTATTTATGGTCTTGATTCACTTTACGATCGGACCGCTGTTTGGGACGCCACGGACGGCTACGGTTTCCTACACGGTTGGGGTCGCACCGTTTGTTCCCAAGGCTGATCAGACGCTGGCCCTGTTCTTGTTCTCATTGGTCTTCTTTGCTTTGGCCTTTGCATTTGCCTATCGTGAAAATGACATCTTGACCAACGTCGGTAAGGTTTTGAATCCAGTCTTTTTAGTCCTGTTGTTTGTCGTTTTTGCCGTTGCGTTCGTTAATCCGTTTGCCAATCCATTCCAAACGCAGGCAACGACAGCTTATGTGCATGGCGCGTTCGTCAATGGCTTTTTGCAGGGCTACAATACGATGGATGCCTTGGCTGGTCTAGCTTTTGGGGTTACGGTCGTGACAGCGGTTCGTCAGCTGGGGCAGAAGCGGGATAGCGACGTTGCCAAAGTGGTTGCCAAATCAGGCGTCCTGGCAATGAGTGCCGTTGCTTTGATCTATGTGCTGCTGATCGTGGTTGGTGCGATGACTCTAGGCCGGTTCAAGGTTTCAGCTGATGGCGGGGTGGCCTTTACGCAGCTGGTTAATGCCTATGCTGGCCGACTGGGACAAGCCGTCTTAGCTGTTTTGATCACGGTCACCTGCTTAACGACGGCGGTTGGTCTGGTGGCAGCCTTTGCGCAGGACTTTCACAAGCATTTCCCACAGTTGAGCTATCATGCCTGGCTGTTCTTGACGACTTTGGCCTCATTTTTGGTTGCCAATTTTGGCTTGGAACAGATCATTGCCTGGTCAACGCCAATGCTGATGTTTCTGTATCCATTGGCCATGGTCCTGATCCTGCTGTCGGTTGCCTCGCCGTTGTTTAAGCGGGATGGTGCGGTTTACTTCTTTGTTGTCTTGCTTACCGTCGTGCCGGCATTAGGGGATATGGTAGTTTCCTTCCCAAGCGTAGTCAGTGCCAGCGCGTTTGGCAAGCTGGTGGCTGGCTGGCGGGATTCCTTGCCACTGGCTGCCTATGGTCTGTCATGGCTGGTTCCAGCGCTGGTTGGATTGGTACTGGGCTTGATGGTGCACTGGTATCGAGAGCACAGTCTGGCAGCAGCTGGTGAAAAAACTGATCAAGAGGTCAATATATTTCGTAATTAGGTTTACCAGACAGTTGGTAAAAAGCAATTAAATCATTATTGAACAAACTAAGCTGTTATCTAAACGTTGAGATAACAGCTTTTATATTGATTACAAGTTATTCCACTTCACAATTTGAAATTACTTTCACAAAATTTGTGCGAAGCTATACAATTTCGCCAAAATTTATATTAAAATAGGCTAGTGCAATAATGCCAAGTATGGAGAGTATTATCATTAATAAGGAGTGAATGAATTTGAAGATTGTTGGGATTCCTGGTTCCAATGCCAACCATTCGTACAATCGCATGCTGCTTGAATACATCAGCAAAGCCTATGAACATGATATGACGGTCGTTGACGTGCGCAAGATTCCACTGTTCAACGAAAGCGCCAAAGAAACGCCGGCTGCCATCCAGGCCATGTCAGACGCGATCGATGCTGCCGATGCCGTAGTGATTGCCTGTCCTGAAACTGATCACTCAGTACCTTCTTCTTTAAAGAGCATCATTGAATGGCTTTCCTATCAGCTGCATCCATTTACCAACAAGCCGGTGCTGCTGGTTGGGGCTTCTACTGACGCGCAAGGCTCTTCACGGGCTCAAGTTGACCTGCGTGACGTTATGATCTCGCCGGGGGTCAACGCGCGCGTCTTCCAAAAAGAAGACTTCTTTATGAGTTTTGCCCAGAATCTGTTTGATGAAAACGGCGATATTACCGATCCTGGTACGATCAAGTTCTTAGACAAGTGTCTGCGCGACTTTGAATGCTTTGCGATCGCCAATGATCAAGAAGTTAAGTTGGAAGAAGCAGCATTGGCCAAAGCGGAAAAGGAGGCTGCCAAGTAATGAAATTTGTTGCAATCGTCGGTACGAACGCCGACTTTTCCTACAACCGCATTCTTTTGCAGTTTATGAAGAAGCACTTCTGGCGCATGGCAGAGATTGAGATTGCCGAAATCAAGGATCTGCCGGCTTTTAGCAAGGACGTGCCTTTTGAGGAAACGACGCCGGTCTGGAAACTTAAGCAGCAGATCAACGCTGCTGATGGGGTGATCTTCTCGACGCCGGAATATGATCATGCCGTTCCAGCTGCAATGAAGAGTGCCGTTGAATGGCTGTCGTATCAATCCAAGGTCCTGCATGGCAAGCCGGCTATGATCGTGGGGGTATCCTATGGTCGCCAGGCTTCCGCACGAGCTCAGCAGCAGATGCGCAAGATGCTTTTGAGTCCTGACTGCAATGCCAACCTGCTGTCGGGCAATGAGGTGCTGATCGGCAATGCTGCCAAGGTCTTTAGCAAGGATGGCCGTCTGACTGACCAGGCCTACGTTGATAATCTGGAAAAATGCTTTACCAATTTTGTTGAATATGCGGAACTTTTCAAAAATGCTTCTCGAGGTGAACAACTCATGTCTGTAAAACGTCCTATGATTGAAGATGCCTATGTCAGCTTCCCGACCGGCCGCCTGTCGCTGCGAGAAGTCCAAGCTATCTTCAATACGATTCCATTTGAAATTGACTTGATCGATGCCACGGATCGCTTTGCCTACTACTCAGACAAGCCTAACCGTGAACACGTTCGTAACGTCAACCAACTAGGCGAAACCTACAGTGAATGTCACCCACCAAAGGCTGTTCCTGCGGTTAAGGCCATTATCGACAGCTTTAAGAACGGCACCAAGGACGTGGTTGCCCGCCCATTGATGATGAACGGTCACCGTGTCTTGATTCGCTACTATGCGCTGCGGGATGTTGATGGTCACTACCTGGGGACGATTGAATTTACGGGTTCAGTTGATGACATCTTGAACCTGGCTGAAAATGGTGCCTGGAATGCTGATGCAACCTCCAGCGCCTCGCATGGCCACGCTGCCCTGGCACCAGTTGAAGAACCTGCTCCAGCCATGGATGCGACGACGGGGGCTTCTGAAGATACCGATGAGGAACCGGCTGCACCTAGCGAACCAGCTGCTCCAGTAATGTCGGCGGCTGCTCAACGTGCTGAACAGGCCGAAACTGACGCCAACACAGGGGCTTCGGATGCTGTTGATGATCCGGAAGAAACGGATGCTGATGCGATGACAGGTGCTTCTGAAAACTAAAATCCTGATAAGATGCAAAAAGAGCTCGCAGCTAGTTGCGAGCTCTTTTTTTGGTTATTTATCAAGGTGATCCTTGGTAAATTGATTTAGGTTGGCTGTGGTTGGATTAAGGTTTTGCCATTCTGAGGATAGAAAGGCTTTATTCATATGGTAGTGAGGCTGCGGCTGTTTTTGCTCCAAGAACGGTGCAATGCGATGATCAAAGTTGACCCAACCGGCCCAGCCAATGTGAATGGTGTCTTCCATAAAGCCGGGCTTACCGCCATCATGTGAATAATCAACGATATTGTTGAAACCTTGCGAACGCAGCTGATATTTGATCTTATTGGCAGTCTGATAGTACATCGGCATGGAAAGACCAGTCATCTTTTCCCACTTGGCATTAACCGGCGTGATCATAAAGACGACGTTGGTATTGGTCTTTTTAAGCTGATTCAAGACGACTTCTAGATCGGCATACTCGGGCGATTTAAGGTAGCTGTAGTGTTTTTGACTGCCAGGAACGCCCTTAAGATGGCCTTTAACACGCCGATCATAGAATTGATTTAAGATGCCAAAGCGGTTGTTGTTGCTGGAATGCTTGGCGTCGCTGATGGCTTCTTTGGTCAGGGCGCTGTAGTTATAAGTCTTAGGCAGCTCGTTGATGCGTGGCTTAATACGATCATTATAGTTGTCTTTTAAGAACCAGCCGGAGAACAGCTCATCCTCATGCTTGAGCAGCGTTGATTCCATGTCGATACGGGTACGATCCCATGAGCTGAGGTGCTTGCCGTCAGCGATTTTTTTGGCATAGTTGGCAACTGAGCCTTCCGCGCCTAAAAGTTTAACCAAGCGCTTAGCCGTGTAGCGATCGTATGGCGAATCAGGATTGGCCTGCTTCAGCCAGGTTAGATTAGCGTAAGTGCCGTTGTAGTATTTAAAAGCTGATGGCATGACGCCTTCTTTGACGAACCATTGTGGCGAAATGATATAGACGGCTTTGCCATTCTTCATTTCAGGGGCCATCATCGTCATGTTAAACAGCTGCGGCAAAGACTGCGTACCACGGGAACCGAACAAGAATGGCGTGTAGTTGTGGTAGCGAGCAGCCATCACCGCGGGATGATAGCGGTCCATTCGATTCAACTCACTGGAGCCGAAGAATGGAATGTAGTTTTTCTTTTTATCCTGCATGGCCGCCACTTTAATCGAGCTGTTTTTAAAAACGCGCGGACTAAGCGAATCGGCGGCTTTCTGCAGGGTTGCCTGGGAATGCGAGCTGTTCCATGGCAAGGCAAAAAAGCCCAGTACCAATAGACAGGCTACGATAACCGGGCCAAAGATCGACCACAGTTTGCGACGGTTATTCATTTTCCAGTTCCTTTACCCGATCAGCGATTTTATCGATCGTACTCCATTCGCTGCGGTCAAATTCGGAAACGGGAACCTGAATGTCGAATTCGTCCTGCAGAGCCAGCAGCAGCTGAACGGTTGCCATAGAGTCCAGCAGACCATCGGCAAACAGATCTTCAGTCGTGTCAGCAAAATCGCTGGCGTCACGGCCGGTTGCTTCAGCTAAAAGTTGTTGAATTTGTTCTTGCATGATATAACCTCCAAAAATAAGTACTCAGATTAATGTTTGACAAACCACAGCGTGTTCAAAAAGCCGCAGAAGATCAAGAATGAAAAGACGACAAAGTTAAACGTAATAAACATGGCCACGCCCTTGGTAAAGGCATTGGTCTTGATATGCAGGTGCTTGCGCTTGTAACGCAGCCACCAGTCATTGATGACCAATGCGCTCCCATGCAGGAAACCATAGAGAATGTAGTACCAGGTAACCCCGTGCCAAAAACCCATGACCAGCATGTTGATCATGTAGGCAACCGATGACAGGACGTTGCGGTTTTTAAACCAATGCTTCTTGCTGGCCAAAAAGACGAACCGCATGAAGATGTAGTCACGGAACCAGAATGAGAGCGTCATGTGCCAGCGATTCCAGAATTCCTTGATGTTTTTGGAAACGAACGGCTTGTTGAAGTTCATTGGCGTCTCGACACCCATCAAATAACTGATGGCCACGGCAAACAGCGAGTAGCCGGCAAAGTCGAAGTAAAGATCGCCGGCATAGACGTAGGCCACGGCAACGACCCACCAGCTTAAATGCGGTGCGTACATTAATGCCTGGTGCTCAACGAATGGCAGCCAAACCTGACCAAACAGGTAGGCCAGCACGAACTTGTATAAAAAGCCGATGAAAAGATATTTAACGGCCTTACCGACCATTTCAAGGTATTTTTCACGACTGGGGACTTTGCGATAGTCTTTTGAAAAACGCCGGTAGCGATCAATCGGTCCGGAAGTGATGGTTGGCATAAACAGCAAAAAGCGGATGAACTTCCACCAGTTGAGGTCTTTAACGGCGCCATCACGCGTTTCGATAATCGTTCCGACCGCCCGAAACGTCAGGTAGCTGATGCCCAAAAAGCCCAGCAGCGAGTTATGACCGACCATTGCCGGCGTGAACTTGACGATGATGATCGGTAAAAGCGATAGCAGCGTCATCAGGTAAAAGACGCCCGCCGAGTTCTTTTTTTGCCGATAATGGAAATATCCCATTACCAGGATCGTTTGATAGACCACATATCCGATCAGAGAAATCATCTGCGAGGCACTGGAGCCATCGAACATAAAGAAGATAAACAGGAAGCTGACGATGGCCTCATACCAAGCCAGCCGCTTGCCAAAGTACAGGCTGATTCCCATTGGCAAGACGGCAATCAGCAGGTAGATAAAGTACGATGGCGTGCCATAAGCCGTGTAGTTGGGAAGACTTTCAAGCCAGCTCATTATTGATTGGCCTCCGCGATCATCTGCTTAACCGCAATCTTGCCATTTGCGGACTTCGGGAAGCTGTCAACGTAAACGAACTGGGTTGGCATCATATAGTCCATGATCTTGCCAGCCAGACTTTGACGAATGGCTTGAGTCAGTTCCTTCTCATCTTTAAAGTCGTTGGGCTGTGCAATCACGTAGCCGATCAAATGACTGACCTGATGCTTCTTGTTGTACTTCGGCACGGCAATGGCCTGCTTGATGTATTCGCTCAGTTCCAGACTGTTGCGGACCTCATCCAGCTCAACCCGGAAGCCATGCAGCTTGATCTGAAAGTCCATCCGGCCGATGATGTGGCGGATGCCGTCTTGATCGATAAAGCCTTCGTCACCAGTGCGATATGACTGGACGCCGTTGTATTTAAAGAAGTTTTTAACCGTTTTTTCAGGGTTATTCATGTAGCCCTTAGCCACGCTGTCCCCACTGATGATGATCTCGCCATGGACGTTTGGCTCATCAACGGGCTGCCCGTCCTTCCAGATCGTGGTAGTTACGCCAGGCTTGTCGTAGCCGATTGGCAACCGTTCGTGACTGTTGGCCATTGCCGGCGTGATTTCCATGCTGGTAACGGCCACGGCAGCTTCGGTTGGGCCATAGGTGTTAAAGACGCGCGCATCGGGGAACCGTTTGAACAGTCGCTTGACGGTTGAGGTCGTCAGCTCTTCGCCACAGAAGACAAAGTACTTTAGGTTCGGCATCTGTTCGTGATTGAACTGAGGACTGAGCAGCGCCATGTCGCCAAATGAAGGCGTGCCGACAAAGACCGTAATGTCAAGCTTAGGCAGCGTGGTAAACAGCTGACCCAGGTTTTGAACAACGGCTAGTGGCAGGGTCTGCACCGTGCTGCCGGACAAAAGACCAGTCAGCCAGTACATATGCGAGACGTCAAACGAGAATGGCACCTGACCCAGGTAGATCTGGTGAGCTGGGATGTCAAAACTGTCGCCCAGCATCCAGTTGGCAAATGAACAGATATTGTCGTGGCTGATCTCAACTCCTTTTGGCGAGCCGGTGGTACCAGAAGTAAACAGCACGTAGAAAGGATGGTCGCCGGTGACTTCATGCGTAACCTCGTATGAAGTCTTTTGGGCAAAGATCTGTTCCAATTCATATTTATTAATCACGGCCCCGTCGTAGTTCAGTTTTTCAACGGGAAAGTCATCGATGGCGACGACCAGCCGCGGATTGGCCGCGTCAATAATCGACTGCATACGGGGCAGAGCTGAGCCGACTTCAACGGGAATGTAGGCGTGACCTGCTTTTAGGCCGCCGACAAAACCGGCCACCATTTCAAATTGATGGTCGCCATAAAACATGATCGGACCATCTTTAGGAACGATTTTTTCTTGGTCGAGCCAAGCCGCGAAAGCATTTGAATCAACCAATAAATCTTGGTACATGTGAGTCTGACCCATTTCGTCATAGACGACGCGCGTGGCATTTTCTTTTGCGACGCGGTCAAACTCGCGAACAATGTTAGAAATCATTTTTTCCTCCGCTAGAATTCGTTATAGATAAACGGTGCCTGTCCAGCGCCATAGTATCCGTATAAGTAGATCAACAGCATTAAGACGATAAAATAAAAGAACGTTTTAAGCAGAAATCCAGCGACAGGGTGGCGTTTGAGAGCTGCCAACATTCACTAATCACTCCTTTACCTAAATCGGATTTGGAAAGGTACTACCTTACTATATACCAAGTCAAGGAAATTAAATATTAAGCCTTGCTTAAGAAAAACATGTTTAAAATCTTGAAATAAAACTACTTTTCCCAATCAAACGTTGATATATCAGTATTTGAGTGAGTCTTAACCAGGGGTGAATCTAAATAAAATATTAATAAAATACGAAGAAAGTTTGAATTTTGCCACGCTGAAACTTTCACGCGATCTGTGCTATAATGTCACCAACGCGAATGCTTGTTCGATAGAAAGGAAGGTCTCATGAGATTTTTACATACGGCCGATTGGCATATCGGTAAGAAACTGCATGATTTTTCGCTTGCTGAAGATCAGACCGCGGCGTTTGATCAGATTGAACGGCTGGCGAAAGACTATCAAGTCGATGCCGTTGTTATTGCAGGTGATCTGTATGATCGGGGCTTAGCCAGCGAGCAGGCGGTTGAGCAGCTGAATGGAATGCTCAAGCAGCTGAATCTAAATGACCATCTGCCGCTATTGGCGATCAGCGGCAACCATGATTCGGCCGCGCGCCTGGCGACGGGCAGTGAATGGTTTGAGACGACCGATTTTTATCTGCATACCACGCTGGCCAGTGCGTTTGAACCGGTCACGATTATGGACACGCAGTTTTTCCTGCTGCCATTCTTTAACCTGCAGGCAGTCCGCAATTATTTCGAACAAGACGTTAAGACAATCAGCCAGGCGATGACTTTAATTGTTAATCAAATGAAGCAGCTTTTCGATCCTGATAAAAAGCACGTCTTGGTGGCGCACTTTTTCGCGGCGGGCAGTACGCATACCGATTCTGAGATCCAAGTTGAGGTTGGGGGATTGGATGCCGTGCCGACCACGCTGTTAAAAGACTTCGACTACGTGGCACTGGGGCACCTGCATAATCCGCGGGCGTTAAATGAAGAACGCATGCGCTACAGCGGCTCGCCACTTAAGTTTTCGGTTTCAGAGGCCAATCTGCAAAAAGGGGTCTGGATTGTCGATACGAATCCATTCAAGCTCACTTGGGCCCCCTTGCAGCCTAAGCATGATCTGATCATTTTAGAAGGCTCATTTGATGAACTGACGCAAGGGAAAATCGCAGCTCAATACGATCAAACCCAAGACTATGTTGCCATCCGCCTGACCGATACCAAGCTGATCAGCGACCTGATGAATCGGCTGCGGGCTCGTTATCCTAAGATTGTTGAGATCAAGCGCCCCAACCAGCAGGACGACGCCAGCATCGCGACCATGACGATGGCCAGTCATGATCCGCTGACGCTGTTGGATGAATTTTATGAAAAGGTGCATCCTGATCAGCAGCTGGATGATCAGCAGCGGCAGTGGGCATCGGCAGCTTTGACCAAGGTTGAGGAGGAAGAAAATTGAAGCCTTTAAAACTGAAAATGGAGTATTTTGGCTCATATGTCAATGAGACCGTTGATTTTGCTCAATTTGACGAAGTGCCGCTGTTTTTGATCAGTGGCAAGACGGGCAGCGGCAAGACCACGATTTTTGACGCGATGTGCTTTAGTCTGTTTGGTACAACGACTGATAATAATCGCAATGGGCGGACGGCTGAAAAACTGCGCTCTGATTTTGCCAAGGAAAAGGATCTGACACGGGTCTCATTTTGGTTTGAGCATCAAGGCAAGACCTATCAGATCATTCGGGAGCCGAAACAGGATCGGCACAAGAGTCAAAAAGTAGACCTGTTTTATGAAAAAAACGGTCAAAAAGAAGAAATCACCAAAGTTACCGACGCCAATCAATTTATTGAAGATCTAATCGGCATCAACGCTGATCAGTTTCGCCAGATCGTTTTGCTGCCACAGGGTAAGTTTCGTGAGTTTCTGGAGTCGGACAGCAACAATAAAAATGAATTGCTGGCGGAGCTGTTTGGTACGCAGCTATACGCGGACTGGACCCAGCAACTCAAGGATCAGCTGACGGCAGCACAGGATGCCAGCCATGACAGTCAAAAGCAAATGGAACATTTGATGGCCAGCATTGAAGAGCTGGCTGACCAAACCGATCCCGTTCAATGGCTACAAGCCGCCGCGACGCTGTTAAAACAGCATGAACAGCAGCTGACTCAGCAAGTCGAGGCTGCTGTGGCTGCCCAGGCAAAGGCTAAAAAACTCGATGAACAGTTTCACGTGGAACAAAATCTGCAGACCGCCTATGATGAGCTGGCCCAAAACCAAACCGTTCAACAACAGTTGGATCAGCAGCAATCAGCAATCCAAGCTAAGCAGCAGCTGATTGACGAGCTGCAGTGGGTTCGCCATCAGCAAACTGATTACGTTGCCTGGCAGCATGCCCAGGCGGCTATCCAAGATTTGCAAAACGATCTGCAGCAACAGCAGACGGCAGCTACGGAACTTGATCAAAAACTGCAGCAATTGCAGCATCGTGCTCAAGAGCTGAACCAGCAGCAGCCAGCCATTGATTCGATCAATCAGCAAAAAATCGCTTTGGCAAGCCTGCTGCCCCGGTATCAAGAAACGGCCGAACTTAAAGAACGCATTCAAACTGAGCAGCAAAAACTGGCTAAACTCCAAAAAAGCCAGCAGCAGGTTCAAACCGTCTGCCAGCAGCAGACGGTTTTACTGGAGAAAACGGCACAGCAGATTCAAAGTCTGCAACAGCAAACCGATCGGCAGTTGATTGAAAAAATGCTTGAGGAACGCAGCACCGGACAGGCATTACTCAAGCGACTGCAGGATCTGCAGAGTAAGTACCAGACGATAACTGATCAGCAAGCCAGCCTGCAGCAGGCCCAACACGAGGAAGAACTGGCTGTACAGCATTATCAGGCCGCGCAGACCGCCTTTCAAGAAGCTGATCAAAAGCACGCGGCTCTTCAGATTGCTGAACTGGCGACTCATCTGGTTCCGGGTCAGCCTTGTCCGGTCTGCGGCTCAATTGATCATCCCCAGCCAGGCAACCTAGCCGCTAAGATCTCGCTTGATGAGATTCAAGTTGCCGGTGTGGCTTTAAAACAGGCGCGCCAGGCTTTAGACGATGCGCAGGCCCAAAAAGTCAAGGCTCAGGAAAAAACGGTCAATCTGACCCAGCAGTTGGATAACTTAAAAGATGAATACACGACTGAGCTGACGAAATTAAGACATGACAGTCAGCTGCCGGCGACCGATCTTGCCCAGCTGGCCGCCAAACTGCAGGAGCGTATGAATGAGACCGCCCAACGGCTTAAAAAGACTCAGGCAGCTATTGAAGAATTAAAGCAGGCGCAACAAGAACAGCAAAAACAGCAGCAGACATTGGATGAATTGACGGCCCAGCAACAGAAACTGGATCATGATCAGCAGCTGCTGACGGCCCAGCTGGCAGGACTCAATGGTGAGCTGACGGCTAAAGTAAAGCAGCTGCCGTCAGCATACGCTGATTTGCTGACAGCCAAAAAACAACTGCATGATTGGCAAATTCAGCTGCAGGATTATCAGCAAAAAAAGGATCAGAACCAAACCGAACTGCAGCATCAACAGCAGCGCGCCGCCGCAATAGCTGCAACGATCAGTCATGATCAAGAAAACCTGACGCAGCAGCAGCACCATCACCAGCAATTGGCTAAGACACTGCAGCAAGCATTAAAAGATCATGATCCCAATGCCCAGTGGTCACGCTATGCAGAAGACTTTGCCCAACTGGATCAGCTGGAATCGCTGCAGCAGACCGTCAATGAATATCAACAAGCGGTCAAGATCAATCTTGACCGGCGTCAGCACCTGCTGGCAGCCATCAACGAACGGCCCCGGCCGCAGCTGGCGGAGACGCAAAAAGCCCTGCAGGCAGCTACGACCATGCGCGATGAAAAGCAGCGGGAATTAGGGCGCTTGAAAGAACAGCTCCAACAGCAGCAAAAAACGGTTCAGCAGGTTGATGAGATCCAGCAGGAACAAGGCAAACAGCAGGCCAAACTGGATCGGCTCAGTGATCTGGTCAATACCATGAATGGCAAGAATTCAATGCGGCTGACTTTGGAAAGATATGTGCTCAGACACTACTTCAAAGAGGTCTTGAACAACGCCAATCCACGGCTCAGACAATTAACCGCTGATCGCTATGAGTTCTTTTTGGAAGAAAGTACCGGCTCAAACAATAAATGGAGCGGATTGGAAGTCAGCGTTAGAGATCGTGATGCCGGCAAGGATCGCAGCGTGCATACCCTGTCTGGAGGAGAGACTTTTGCTGCCTCGCTAGCCCTGGCGCTGTCGCTTGGTGAGATCATTCAGCAGCAGGCTGGGGGAATTCAAATTGATGCTCTGTTTGTTGATGAAGGCTTCGGCTCGCTGGATCAAGCCGCGCTGGATAATGCATTGCAGGCGCTGCAGACTTTGGAAGGCAATTCGCGTATGGTCGGGATCATCAGTCACGTGACCGAATTGGAAGAACGGATTCCCGATCAGCTCAAGATCAGTTCCGATAAGGGCCACAGTCACGTCAGCTATCAGCACGACTTTGCAATAAATTAGCCGAAAAGATTGCCAAATCAGGCAGGATGTAATAAGATAGCGATGATATAAAACACGAAGACATTTTAAAGTAGATCTCAAGAGAGCTGTCGGGTGGTGCAAGGCAGCGATCGAAACTCCGGTGTCGTTAAATGTGGGCGGGTAATGCCGCACGGGTTCATGGCCGTTATCCATGCAGAGCGTGACAAATCTTTGTCGAACTTGGGTGGTACCGCGGAACCAGAGCCATTTCGTCCCAAAATATGGATGAAGTGGCTCTTTTTATATACTTAGGAGGAATTTTAGATGCTCGATATCAAGAAGATTCGTAAAGACCCTGAATTCTTTAAGCAGAAGCTGGCAACGCGCAACGTTGATCCAAAAGACATTGACGAAGTATTGGCCCTGGATGAAAAACGGCGTGAACTGCTGCAGCAGACCGAAACGCTGAAGGCTAAGCGCAACGCGGCCTCCAAGAAGATCGGTGAGGCCAAGCGCAACCATGAATCAGCCGATGACGCGATTGCCGAAATGCGTCAGGTTGGTGAAGACATCAAGAAGCTGGACGTTGAGGTCGAAGAAAACGACGCAATCTTAAACGACAAGCTGGCGCACCTGCCAAACGTACCGCGTGATGGCGTGCCGGTTGGTCCTGATGAAGACAGCAACCGTGAAGAATACAAGGTGGGCGAGCCGACTAAGTTTGCCTTTGAGCCTAAGCACCACTGGGACCTGGGCGAAAAGCTCGGGATCCTGGACTTCGACCGGGCAGCTAAGGTTTCCGGCGCGCGGTTCGTCTACTATGTCGGCTTGGGTGCTCAACTGGAACGGGCCGTTTACAACTTCATGCTGGATGAACACATGAAGGAAGGCTACACGGAAGTTCTGCCGCCATACATCGTCAAGGCTCAATCCATGTACGGTACTGGTCAGTTTCCTAAGTTTAAGGAAGGCGTCTACCAGGTCAATGGCGAGGACATGACGCTGATTCCAACGGCGGAAGTGCCTTTGACCAACTACTTCTCTGGTGAAGAGATTCCAACCGATAAGCTGCCAGTATACGTCACGGCGCTGTCACCATCGTTCCGTTCTGAGGCTGGTTCGGCTGGGCGGGATACGCGTGGTCTGATCCGGATGCACCAGTTCAATAAGGTTGAAATGGTTAAGTACGTTAAGCCGGAGACCTCATTTGACGAACTGGAAAAGATGACTAAGAATGCTGAAAACATTCTGCAAAAGCTTGGCCTGCCATACCATGTCATTACGCTGTCGACTGGGGATATGAGCTTTACTTCAGCAGAAACGCATGATATTGAAGTTTGGATGCCAGCTCAAGACAAGTATCGTGAAATCTCCAGCTGCTCGAACTGTACTGATTTCCAAGCTCGCCGGATGCACATTACCTACCGTGACGAAAACGGCAAGCTGCAGCTGGTCCACACGCTGAACGGTTCTGGTTTGGCAGTTGGCCGGACGGTAGCCGCAATTTTGGAAAACTACCAAAACGAAGACGGTACGGTAACGATTCCAGAAGCACTGGTACCTTACATGCATGGCATCACCAAGATCACGCCAGAAAACGCGGTGCCATTCAACTACCTGCACAAGTAAGATCCAATCAGCGGTCGCGTTTGGAGTCTGCTGAGAATGTCTGGTAAACTAGAGACAAAGAAAGTTTCAACCAAGCCAGACACGGAAAAAATAAAGCCCCTTGCCGTGTCGGCTTGCTGCACGGAAAAGGGGCTTTATTAGTGCTTTAGAAAGGATGCATATTTATGCCACGCCAATCAATCAAGCTCAAGTGGCTGTTCATGGCGAGTCTGCTTAATAATGCCGGCGCCGCGATGCTTTGGCCGTTGACGACGATCTATGTGCATGAGTACTTGAACAAGTCGATGACGGTCGCGGGCTTGGTAATCTTTTTCAGTTCCATGGGGATGATGTTTGGCAACTACCTGGGCGGCTGGCTGTTTGACAACTGGAAACCTTACGCGGCCGCGGTGATCACTGTAACGGTCGCCACTTTGGGAAATATCTTGATGATTTTCTTTCATGGCTGGCCGATGTTTCCGATTCTGCTGGCAGTGATCTGCTTTGCGGACGGCTCGGGACTGACCGTGATCAATTCCTATGGCTCGGCCGTCACGGGACACACTGCTCGCTATGTCTATAACATGCTGTACATGGCGCTTAACGTGGGGGTCGTAGTCGGGACGCTATTGGTCGGGACGCTGTTGGACCTGGGAATCGAGATTGTCTTTATCGTAGCCAGCGTCTGTTATGGTGCCTACCTTTTGATTACGGTACTGCACTTTAACGTTGACGTACGGCCTAAGGCAACGGTTAAAAGCCAGCAGGCCGCGGCGGTTAAGAGCCCGCGTCACAACGTCCACATCGTCTATGCCTACTGTCTGTGCCTGGTAACGGTCTACCTCAGCTATGCCTTATGGGAAAGCGTCATGTCGGTGCACATTACCGATATGCATATTCCATTCTTTGCCTACAGTCTGCTGTGGACGATCAATGGGGCCGTCATCGTTTTGGGCCAGCCCCTGGTTACCAGACTGGCCGACTATCTTTCGGTTAAGCGGCAGATTATTATCGGGATTGCGATTTTTGCCATTTCATTTCCGCTACTGATCTGGGTACACAGTTTTGCGATGTTTGTCGTTGACTTTGTGATCCTGACGATTGGGGAAATGGTCGGGATTCCTTCCGTGCCAGCCTATATCGATGTCTTGACTGTCGCTGAGGAAACCGGTAAGTATCAAGGAATGCCCAATGTTGCCATGTCGATTGGCCGGGCGCTGGGACCAGTGTATGGCGGTTGGGTTGTTGACCAGGCCGGCTATAACTTCTTGTTTGTTTCGGTCTTTGTCATGATGCTGGTGACCTGGCTGTATGCGATCATGGTTTCCAGACGCTCAGTCAAGGTAATCAAGTAAAAATGTCTTGTCGTGCTTAGGTACGGCAAGGCATTTTTTTGTGTTTGCCTTATTTTGGCATAGATAATGACAGCTATCGAAAATTGACGATCCCGGCAACAGCTGTCGACGACTATAATATAAGTAGAAATGAAATCGTTTTCGGAAAAGGAGTGGATATTTAGAAGGGAAGGCGATTGCAATGACGAATCCAAAGGTACGGGATAATCAATTAAGCTTTGCCGGGCTGGTCGCGATCTGTGTCAGTGCCATGATTGGTTCGGCGATTTTTGATCTGCCTAAAAACATGGCGACGGTTGCGGGGGCAACGGCGCAGATTCTGGCCTGGATTACGACGGGGATCGGCATGTGGCTGATTGCCGAGGTCTTTATGATCCTAAGTGCCGTGAAGCCAGATTTGACGGCCGGCATGTATGATTATGGCGTGAAAGGTTTTGGACCATTTGTTGGCTTTTTGACCGCGTGGGGATATTTTGTCTCCAACTGTGCGACCAATGCGGCGTTTGCGGTGCTGGTCATGAACACGCTCAACTACTTTTTCCCTGGTACGTTTGCGGGTGGCAACAACTGGCCGTCAATGATCGGGGCCTCGCTTTTGACTTGGGGAATGACGGGGCTGACCTTAAAAGGCACCAAGTCTTCCAATCGCATGCAGAAAATCGCGATGACGCTGCTGATGGTTGTGATTACCATCTTAATCGTATCCTTAATGGGTAACTTTAGCTGGCAGAAATTCACTACGGACATGCAGGCCAACGTGGTGATGCCATCCGTGCACAATCTGAATCTGGGCAGTGTATCTCAGCAGACGCTGGCCACGATGATGGTTACGCTATGGATGTTCAGCGGGATTGAGGGAGCAGCGGTCATGGCGGGCCGTGCCAAGAAGCGCAGCCAGGTTAGAATGGCTACGCTGGTCGGGTTTCTGATCTGCATTACGATCGATATTTTGATCAGTCTGCTTTCGCTGGGAGTCTTCTCATATGGTCAGTTGATGCGGCTGGCCTCGCCTTCTACGGCCGCGATCCTGACCAGTATCTGGCACAACGTCTGGGGCCGCAACATCATCAGTCTGACCTTGATCTTGACGGTGCTGGCCAGCTGGATCTCTTGGCTGGAAATGATCTGTGAGCTGCCGCAGCATGCCGCCGAACAGGATGGTACTTTTCCGCGGGCATTTGCCAAGACCAACGCCAATGATCAGCCGGTGTTTGCTATTTTGGTTGCCACGGTAACGATTCAGGCCATTATTCTGATGGCGCATTTTGACGGCCAGGCCTATGAAAAGCTGCTTTTAATCAGCGCGGCGACGACGATTCCGCCTTATCTGGTTGCTGAGGCCTACCTGTTTAAGATCGCTATGCATCATGAATACAGCGGCAAGCATCATCCAAAGCGGGGGATGATTATTGCGGGGTTGGCCTTTGTTTACACGTTGCTGATGGGCGTTTCGGCGGGCTTAAAGTACACGGTGGCTGAATTCATTGTCTACCTGGTGGGGATGCCAATGTATCTGTACGCGCGTCGTCAGCATGGCCAAACAGTCTTCAGTCATGCTGAAAAGATCCTGGTAGCCGTGATTATCGTCATTGCCGTTTTGGGAATCGACGTTTTGATGGGGCTGATCAAACAGCCGTTTATGACGCTGCTTTCCTTGGGTCATTAGAGACTCAAAAAAGCTTTGCGCGAGTTGTGCAAAGCTTTTTTGATTCAGTTAGGCAAAGTAATCCAGCCCCATGGCATGCCGTACTTCCGCCAGGGTTTGGTTGGCAACCTCATTAGCATCGGCACAGCCTTGCTTGAGCATATCGTAAACGGCTGGAATGTCCTTAGCAAATTCTTCGCGGCGTTCCCGAATCGGCTTAAGCTCGCTGTTCAAGACTTCAAACAGGTAGCGCTTGATCTTAACGTCGCCCAGACCGCCAGCTTGGTATTGATCCTTCAATTCCTGCACGTGCTCTTTATCAGGGTCGAAGATGTCTAGGTAGGTAAAGACCACGTTGCCTTCAATATGACCAGGATCTTCAACGTGAATGTGAGTTGGGTCGGTGTACATGGACATGACTTTCTTTTGCAGCGTCTTTTCATCATCGCTCAAATAGATAGCGTTGCCCAGCGACTTGCTCATCTTGGCGTTGCCGTCCAGACCAGGAATTCGACCTTGTCCTTTTGGTGGGAAAATTCCTTTTGGCTCAACCAAAACGTCGCCATAGATATTATTAAATGAACGGACAATTTCCCGTGCCTGTTCCATCATTGGCTCTTGGTCATCGCCAACTGGTACCAGCTCACACTTAAATGCCGTGATATCAGCTGCTTGACTGACAGGGTAGGTTAAAAAGCCGGCAGGAATCGAACGGTCAAAGTTTTTTTGCTGAATCTCGGCCTTAACGGTTGGATTGCGTTCCAGTCGCGATAACGTAACCAGATTCAAGTAATACATATTAAGCTCGGATAAAGCGGGAATCTGGGACTGGATGTATATCGTTGACTTGGCTGGGTCCAAACCGACTGCCAGATAGTCTAGGGCGACTTGAATCAGACTATTGTGGATCTTTTCGGGATCACGAGCATTGTCGGTCAAAGCCTGTTGATCGGCAATCATGATAAACATATTATAGTTGCCGCTGTTTTGCATCTTCACCCGTTCTTTTAATGAACCAACGTAATGGCCAATGTGCAGCTTACCAGTTGGCCGGTCGCCGCTTAAAACGACTTTTTTGCTAGGATCAAACTTCATAAGAAAAACTCCTTTCAGCACCTAAAAAAGACCGCCCTCTCCAAACGAGAATAGGACGATCTTTGCCGCGGTGCCACCTAATTTAGGGGAAAGCCCCTCACTTAAATGCTTTTGATTCAGTTGTCGGCACCGCTCCATTTCGCTTAGCCGCGATCCCTCTCAGCATTTGGAATCTCTCTGTCATTGGCCTGACTACTATTGCACCGTGCATGATAGCTATATTATAACGCGAAACCAGCTGCCTGGGTCAACTACTTCTTTACCCGTGCCAGCCAGTAGCGCTTCTTACCCTTGCGCACGATTACGAACTTGCCGTCAAAATGCGTGCTTGGATCGATTTCGGCATTCTCGTCCGTGATTTGTTCGCCGTTGATGCGGATGGCGCCGTTCTTGACGTCTTCGCGGGCTTGACGACGGGAAGGCTCGATCTTGGTGTCGTCAACCAGCCACAGAATAATGTTCTGCTTTTGGTTGGCAACCTCAACGGATGGCATGTTCTTAAAGCCTTGTTCGATCTCACTGGCGGACAGTTGAGCAACGTCGCCGGAGAACAGGGCTGCCGTGATGCGTTCGGCTTCTTCAACGGCCTTTTCACCGTGCACGAACTTGGTAACCTCGCGTGCCAGCGTCTTTTGGGCCTCGCGCTTCCATGGCTCAGTCTTGACTTTTTCGGCCAGGGCATCGATTTCGTCCTTGCTCAGGAAAGTGAAGTACTTCAGGTATTTAACGACGTCGCGGTCATCTTGATTGATCCAGAATTGGTAGAACTCGTATGGCGTCGTCTTTTCCGGATCCAGCCAGACTGCGCCGCCCGCCGTCTTGCCGAACTTGGTGCCGTCTGCTTTAAGCATCAGCGGAATTGTCAGACCAAAAGCTTTGGCGTCGGGACCTTCAATCTTATGAATCAGATCAATCCCGGAAGTAATGTTGCCCCATTGATCAGCCCCGCCGATCTGCAGGTGAACGTCATTATGCCGGTAGAGATGCAGGAAGTCGATGGACTGCAGGATCTGGTAGGTAAACTCGGTGTAGGAGATCCCGGTTTCCAAACGGCTGGCTACGACTTCCTTATTCAGCATCGTGTTTACGCTGAACAGCTTGCCGTAGTCGCGCAGAAAGTCGATCATGCTCAGTTTGGACAGCCAGTCATAGTTGTTGACGATGGTGAAGTTTTCCGTCCCGAACAGCTTGATCATCTGGTTGGTCAGGGCCTTAACGTTGTGCTCCAGCTGTGATTCCGTCTGCAGGGTCCGTTCGGTTTTGCGCCCGGATGGATCCCCAATTGCACCGGTCCCACCCCCGATGATGATAACGGGATGATGGCCAGCCAATTGGAATCGCTTCAGCATCATAAATGGAATCAGATGGCCAATGTGCAGGCTGTCGCCGGTTGGGTCGGTCCCACAGTAGAGGCCGATCTTTTCGTTTTCCGTCAGTTCGCGCAGGCCTTCTTCGTCAGTTACCTGATTAACGGCACCGCGCCAGGTCAGTTCATCAATAATATTCATTTAAATACCTCCAAAAAATGTCATGAGGAACGAAAAACGTCCCAGAACCGCTTAACGGCTCTGGGACGAATTGCTCGTGGTACCACCCATCTTCGTGCATGACGCACCTCATTGACTTCAATTCAGCGACGTTGCTGCAGGATTGTAATTCGCCAAACGACTGTGTGCCGGTTTTCAGCTGTGCCGGTTTTCTTTGAACAGGGAGTCGCTGCCTACTGAGTTCCTGCGCGTCTTAATTAGGGGTATTTAAACATAAATTTGTGCAAAAAGTCAAGTCGCTTAAGAATGTTAAATCGGCAACGGTTTCAAAATTAAAAGTTAATAGTTGCCAAAAACTTGGTTAGGCGAATTTTAGATTTAATTAATTAAGTTTTCTTGAGGATTTGCCTTATTTAATTAATTTTAGTGGCCTAATAATATTAATTGTTCATGGTTTTGTGACGATTATATTTCTTTTTACATTAAAAAGGTGATAAAGTATTCAGTACGCGAATATTAATAAACGGTTAGAAAATAAGTAAAAAGGAGTGAGGGATTTGAAGAAGTCATGGTGGCAACGCACAATCATCAGCTGCGCGGTAATGCTGATGACCACGTTCGCTGGATTATTTGTCAATAAGCAGGTGGCGCATGCCGAACAGACCTACACGATCGGGGTTGTCGACACCTTTGCTCCCTTTGAAATTCAAAACAAACAAGGGACCTATACCGGTAAGAATCCCGGCATTGAGCCTGAAATGATTCGGATGATTGCTAAACACGAGCATTTCAAGTATCGATACAAAATCATGAGCTTTAACGCCATTCTGCAGGCTCTGGATTCCGGTCAGATCGATGCCGGCATGGGTGGGATGAGTGTTACCGATGAACGAAAGGCCAAAATCGACTTTTCAACTTCCTACTATAAAGACGGGATCGTGATGGCGGTCGGCAAAAACAGCAAGATCACCAAGATGAGCCAATTAAAAGGCAAGACGGTTGATGTTAAGTCTGGGGCTGCTGGGGCCTTGTATGCTGAATCCATCAAGGACAAGTACGGCTTTAAGATCAAGTACTTTACAACTTCTAATGCAATGTGGAATGACGTTAAGAGCGGCAACGGGGCAGCTACGTTTGATGACGGTCCGGTTCTGCAATACGGGATCCGCAATGGTATGCCTTTGAAGATCGTTACTAAACAGATCAATGCCACGCCAATCGCAATCGGCTTTAAGAAAGGCCAAAACAAAGAACTGCAGGCCAAGATCAACGATGGGATCAAATGGATGCAAAAGACGGGCCGGATGCAAAAGCTGATTGACAAGTACACGAAAGGCAGCGGTACGAAGACTGAAAGCAGCAAGGACCGGACGATCTTCGGGCTGATCAAGAACAACCGTAAGGCCCTTTTGACTGGTCTTTGGGAAACGATTGAACTGACGATTATTGGTTCACTGTGCGCATTGGCATTCGGTTTGGTATTAGGGATCATGGGCATCGCGGAAGGCAAGTTCTGGAAGGGTCTTTCCAGCACGATCATCTACATCTTCCGTGGGATTCCAATGATGGTTTTGGCATTCTTCATCTACATTGGGCTGCCAAACTTGACTGGTCAAAAGATTCCGCTGTTTACGGCTGGGGTCTTAACCTTGATGCTTGATGAAGGGGCCTATGTTGGTGCTATTGTCCGTGGTGGCTTTGAAGCCGTTGACGTTGGTCAGTGGGAAGCTGCCCGCAGTCTGGGTCTGCCATACTCCAAGGCATTGGTTAAGGTTATCGCACCACAAGGGTTGAAGATCATGGTGCCATCTTTGGTTAACCAATTGATCATTACGCTGAAGGATACCTCGATTCTTTCGGCAATTGGGGTCATGGAACTGACGCAGACCGGGACCGTCATCATTGCCCGGAATATGGAAGGGTTCAAGATGTGGCTGATCATCGCCGTAATGTACATGATCATCATTACGCTGCTGACTTGGCTGTCGAATTACGTTCAAAAGAGAATGGAGGCATAGCATGGACAAGCAATACAAGGTACAAGTCAAGGACCTTCACAAGAGCTATGGCGAAAATGAGGTCTTAAAAGGGATCGATCTTGCCGTGAAGCCAAGTGAGGTTGTCTGCATGATTGGGCCTTCTGGTTCGGGTAAGAGTACGTTTCTGCGCTGCCTGAACCGCTTGGAAGTGCCAAACAGCGGTCATATCTACATTGACGGCTACGACATTGCCGACCCGAAGACTGACATCAACCTGGTGCGTCAAAACATTGGGATGGTGTTCCAACACTTCAACCTGTTCCCCAACATGTCGGTAATTGACAACATCACGCTGGCACCCGTGGAACTGAAGAAGATGAGCAAGGAAGAAGCGCAAGAGGCCGCGCTGCACTATCTGGATATCGTGGGCTTAAAGGAAAAGGCCAACGTCAATCCACGGACGCTTTCTGGTGGGCAAAAACAGCGGGTGGCAATTGCCCGTGCTCTGGCCATGAAGCCGGACGTGATGCTGTTTGACGAACCAACCAGTGCCCTTGACCCGGAAATGGTTGGTGACGTGCTGGGTGTTATGCAGGACCTGGCCAAAGAAGGGATGACCATGATCGTCGTTACCCACGAAATGGGCTTTGCCAAGCGGGTGGCTGATCGCGTGGTATTCTTCCATGACGGTAAGATCCGAGAAGATGGTACGCCAGAACAGATCTTTGAGCATCCACAGCACCCAGATACCCAGAATTTCCTTAACAAAGTCTTAAACGTTTAGGGGTTCGTTCGATATTTCTGGATTTAATGTTTGACAAACGTTATAAAATCGTTATAATGATTAGTAACTTTTAATTATTGGTCGATTTACAGAGACCCGCTGCCCAGCTGCAAGCACGGGATCGATCTTATGGCATCAACGTTGAAATGAAGGGTGGTTCCTCTATCGACTGCTAGAGCGGCGGGCATATAAGATGTCTGCAAGATGGGTGGAACCGCGTTGAAAAACGTCCCTGACACAAGTTAGTGTCAGGGACGTTTTTATTTGCGTCAGTGTTGCCGCCCTCCTGTACAGGAATGTTTGTCATTGAGAGTTTTACAGGAGAGAAAGTATGGATGAACAACAAGAACAAAAACTATCGCGGGCGCTGAAAAGCCGTCATATCACGATGATTGCCATTGGTGGGGCAATCGGTACCGGGCTGTTCTTAGGTTCGGGGACGGCCATTCACGCTGCGGGTCCTTCGATCATTTTATCTTACCTGATCGTGGGGATCTTCTGCTTCTTTATGATGCGGGCCTTGGGTGAATTAATTCTGGCCGATACTACCAAGCACTCGTTTATTGATTCGGTCAAGGAATACCTGGGCGACCGCATGGAATTCGTGGCCGGCTGGACTTACTGGTCTTGCTGGCTGAGTCTGGCAATGGCCGATCTGACCGCAACTGGGATCTACCTGCGCTACTGGTTCCCTAATCTGCCGCAATGGATCGGTCCGCTGGTCATCATCGTCTTATTGATGCTGGTCAACATGATCAACGTGGGGCTGTTCGGTGAAATGGAGAGCTGGTTTGCGATGATCAAGGTGGTCGCAATTCTGGCCCTGATCGTAATTGGTTTGGTAATGGTCTTCGTTCACTTCCCAGTCAAGGGTTCTGACCCGGCCTCATTTAGCAATCTGTGGTCGCACGGCGGCTTCTTCCCGAAAGGCGTGCTGGGCTTTTTGATGAGTTTCCAAATGGTTGTCTTTGCCTTTGTCGGAATTGAAATGGTTGGTCTGACGGCTGGTGAAACCAAGGATCCCAATAATGACATTCCTAAGGCTATCAACACGCTGCCAGTACGGATTGGGCTGTTCTACATTGGTTCGATGATTGCCATGATGTCGGTTTACCCATGGAACATGATCAAGACGACTTCCAGCCCATTTGTTCAGCTGTTCCAAGCCGTGGGGATTCCGGGGGCCGCTGCAATTTTGAACTTCGTGGTCTTGACGGCCGCCATGTCAGCAACCAACAGCTCGATTTTCAGTACCAGTCGATCACTGTACGCGCTGGCAACGGGTCACAACGCACCGCAAAAGTTTGCCAAGCTGAGCAACCAGGCCGTGCCGAACAATGCCCTGCGCTTCTCGTCATTGATTCTGTTTATCGTCGTCATCTTGAACTACATCATGCCAGCCGGAATCTTTAATATTGTTTCCGGGGTCTCAACGATCAACTTTGTCTTTGTCTGGCTGATCATCTTGTGGTGCCACATCGTTTACCGCAAAAAGCATCCCAAAGGCGTGGCTGCCTTCAACATGCCCGGCTTCCCATTTACCAGCTGGCTGACGATTATCTTCTTTATCGGCGTTTTGGTAATCCTGTTCTTTGTTAAGTCAACGCGTTTGCCATTGCTGATCAGTTTTGTCTGGTTTATTGCACTGTTTGTCGGCTATACCATTATTGACAAGCGCAAGCAGGCCCAAGACTAAAAAGATTTTATACCAAATCAAAAAGTCTGTTTAGATCATTTAATTTAGACGAAAAAAATTGGATAATCGCATAATTACGATAGCGCTTCCATTGGCTTGATGACGCGGTTTGAGTTGACTTTTAGATGGGGGGATTTTATAATAAAAACATGGAAGAAACCTCATCCGTTGCAAATGTAAAAGTATCCAGCAATCGCCTTTAATCTGGGCGATGGCAGCATAACACACCCCACATCACACAATAAATTGAATTTCCTGAAGAAAGCTTGTTAATTAACTAAATTAGTGGCCGTATCTAATGTACAACCTTATTTGAGAACGTCGACAATTGAAGTTGCATAGATCTCTTGGCATAAAGAGACCAGATTAAGTAAGCAAGGTAAATAATCGAGTTTTGATATTAAGTATGGCAACGGCAAGCGCTTCTTCCCCCAAGGCCTGGTGAATATTCACCGGGTCTTTTATTTTGCACGTTTTAGTATGGCATCAAGACCAGTGCCGGATTGATCGTGGGATATCGCTAGAGCTGGGGCATGGCAGGCGTCCAGCCAATCGAGCAGTACCAATCTCGCTGTTTCATTAAAGCCATAACAGCATCAGAAGTGACAGCAAAGTCGATCAATTGCGTTGGAGAAAGCGTTTGAAATTCGCCGCCAAAGCCGGTAAACTGACAGCAACAGCAACAGCAACAGCAACAGCAACAGGTCATTTTCATGAGGTGTGATGCCAAAAGCGGCTCAAAAGCCATGGAACAGTAGTACAAAGATAGAGCCGCGATTACTGATCCAGAGCAGCTGCGTGAAGATAGAGCAGTGGTGGCTGATCCAGAAAGGCTGCGCGAAAGGAGGAGTGTGATGGCTGATTCAAACAAAATCGGCAAGTATGAACTGACGGCTTTGATCGTGGGCGCGACGATTGGCTCGGGAATCTTTGGCGTCAACAGTGATCTGGCCAACGTGGCGGCACCGGGACCGGTAATCCTGGGCTGGCTGATCGTCGGCCTGGGCGTGTGGTGCCTGATTGCCGCGCTGAATCATCTCTTGCTCCGCTATCCCAAGCAGGACGCCGGAATTTTCGCGTACGCGGGGCTTTCGTTTGGGCCGCTGGGCGAGTTTATTTCCGGCTGGGCATACTGGCTGGCTTCATGGCTGGGCAACCTCGCCTTTGCCACGATTGCGATGAGCGCGCTGGGAACGTTTTGGCCAGTTTTTCAAGGTGGTCAGAACCTGCCGTCGATTCTGCTGGCCATGCTTTTGACGATTGGTTTTACCGTGATCGTCAGCTATGGTGTTGAGGCTACTGCGCTGCTCAATTTAATCGGTACGCTTGCCAAACTCATACCATTGCTGATCTTCACCATCGTAGTGGCATTGGCGTTTCATTGGTCGACATTTATCAATAACTTCTGGGGCGCGGCTGCGCAGTCTTCACGTCCCATCCTGGCAGTTGCCGATCAGGTCAAAAACTCGATCATGGTGATGATGTGGCTGTTTATGGGCGTGGAAAGTGCCTCGGTCATGGCGCACCGAGCTAAGCGTCAGCGGGATGCCGTCGTGGCTTCATTTGGCGGCTGGCTGATTCTGCTAGTCGTCTACCTGCTGATCTCGCTGCTTCCTTATGGCGTAATGACGCGTGCGCAATTGGCTGGGGCCGCGCAACCGGCGATGGGTACGATTCTAAATCAGTTGGTTGGACCCTGGGGCGCGGCTTTGATCAGTTTGGGATTGATCGTTTCGGTGCTGGTGGCCTGGCTTTCGTGGACGATGCTGCCGGCGGAGGCGTTTTTGATGATGACTAAAGACCGAGTGCTGCCGCGTTCGTTTGGCGGGCTCAATTCGCATCATGCCCCGACGACCGCGCTTTGGGTAACGGCGATCGTTCAGTGCCTGTTTCTGTGCTCGCTGCTGTTTACGACCTATGCTTATCGGTTTGCCTATACGCTGGGGACGGCTGCGGGACTGATCGTCTATTTCTTTGTTGGACTGGCGCAGATTAAAGATGGCTGGCAGCAGCGTGCTTATGGTCAATTAGTAATTGGCATCCTGCTGACGATTTTTGAGCTGTTATCGATGGCTTTGGCTGGCTGGCGGCAGGTGATGATTTTATCACTGAGTCTGCTGCCGGGCTTTCTGATTTATTGGCAGGCTCGGCGCACGCGAAAGCTGAGACTTGCCAAAAACGAATGGCTGGCGATGGGCTTGATCAGTATTTTGGCTGTTGTTTCGTTGGTTTTGATATTAAACGGTACGATTCCGATCGAATAGGGGGAAAATTTATGGTTAAGATTGCTCCATTTGGCGTGGAAGCCTGGTTGAACAAGTGGGAAAAAAGCGCCCGCTATGATATTTCACAAAGTACGATCGCTTCATTGACGATGGACGAGCTGATGAATCTGGATGGTCATCATGGCGCGGAGTTTTACGAGATGCTCAATGCCCAAAAGATGAACTACGGCTGGATTGAAGGCTCCCCCAGCTTTAAGACCGAAGTTGCCAAGCTCTATCGCCACGTGGATCCGCACAACATCCTGCAGACCAATGGCGCGACGGGAGCAAATCTCTTGGCGCTCTACAGTCTGGTGGAACCCGGCGACCACGTGATTGCTGAATATCCTTCCTATCAGCAGCTCTATGACATTCCGAAATCGTTGGGGGCCACGGTCGACTATTGGCAGATTCATGAAACCGCCAACTGGTATCCCGACATTGAAGAGCTAAAGCAGCTGATGCGCCCTGATACCAAGCTGATCTGTCTCAATAACGCCAACAACCCGACCGGCACCGTCTTAGACCAGGAATTTCTACAGCAGGTGGTTGACCTGGCAGCTCAGGTTGGCGCCTATATCTTGGTTGATGAGGTCTATCTGCCATTAGATCAGCCAGAAAAATTCGTTTCAATCGTGGATCTGTATGACAAGGGGATTGCCACCAACTCGCTTTCCAAGACTTATTCGGTTCCCGGCATTCGGATCGGCTGGACGGCTGCCAACGCCGAATTGACTGAGCGTTTCCGCAAGTATCGCGACTATACGATGATCTGCGGCGGGGTCTTTAACGATTTAATGGCCACCTATGTCCTGCGTCATAAACAACAGGTCCTGGCACGCAATCGAAAGCTGGTCATGAGCAATCTGCAAATCTATCAAGAGTGGATTGCCAATGAGGAGCGAGCCAGCGTGGTCATGCCGCAAGCCGTTTCGACCTCGTTCCCCAAGCTGGATGTGCCGGTTGACATTCATCAATTCTGCGAGCAGCTGCTGGCTGACCAGGGCGTCTTGCTGGTGCCAGGGGATGCATTTGATACGCCAGGCCACGTCAGATTGGGGTATTGTGCCCCGCAAGCTACGTTAAAAGAAGGGCTGAAACGACTCTCGATAGCTTTGCATCAATACGACTGATTAACGACTTTGTTCAATTTCAAACGATTGCATTTTTCACTAATTAGCGCTGTTTTAAAAGTCAAAGCGATTTCAGCGTGGTATACTAAAGATCCTTGGCAGGGGCAGCGGGGCTGACTACTACTTGATTGTAAGTGGTTACAGTCTCGCTTTTATTTTGCATTATCAAATGGTCTATAAAAAAACATATGAAGCTTTAAACGTTTTACCGAAGAAATCAGAAAAAAGTTTGTGAAATTTGAATCACACTTCTTTAACAAATTTTTAAGTTTTGCCTTGATTTAAAACGGTTTACTTCCGAACAATACTGGTAACGGTTTCATAGTTTCACAAAGTCGATAAATGTATGCGGTTTACAGTTTTACAAAAGATGGGTATATTATTATGGCACGCAAGATTTCTTGGTTCGACTGCAATTATTCCGCTATTCTGAGATACTGAGAAATTGCGATTGAGAAAAAGTTAGATTCAGTTTTTAAGAAAGGTGTTATATCCATGTATCTTGCAATTAACATTCTTGGGTTGCTTGTCTTCTTGGGTATCGGTTTTCTGTTCTCTAAGGACAAAAAAGCGATCAACTGGAAAGCAATTGCTATCATGATTGTATTGAACCTGGTCCTGGCCTGGTTCCTGACTGGTTCAGCTGCTGGTCGTGCCGGCGTTAAGGCCGCTGCCGACGGTTTTGCTTGGATCGTCAACATTTCTGCTAAGGGTACTGTCTTTGCCCTGGGTGCTTGGTACAATGTTAAGAACCTGAACTTCATCTGTTCTGCATTGATGCCAATCCTGATGATCGTTCCACTGTTCGACATCCTGACTTACATTGGCTTCTTGCCATGGATCATCAAGTGGATCGGTAAAGGTCTGTCATTCATTACGGGTCAACCAAAGTTCGAATCATTCTTTGCCGTTGAAATGATGTTCCTGGGTAACACGGAAGTTCTGGCCGTTTCCGGGATGCAAATCCGTAAGCTGACCAAGGCCCGTAACCTGACCATCGCCATGATGTCCATGAGCTGTGTTACGGCTTCAATCCTGGGTGCCTACATCCAAATGATGCCTGGTCAATTTATCCTGACTGCCGTTCCAATCAACATCGTTAACTCACTGATTGCTACCAGCCTGCTGAACCCAGTTACGGTTACTGAAGCAGAAGACACGATTGAAAAAGTTGGTAGTTCTGAGAACGGTAAGAAGGAACCATTCTTCAGCTTCCTGGGCGACTCCATCCTGGGTGCCGGTAAGCTGATCCTGATCATTGTTGCTAACGTTGTTGCCTTCGTTGCCCTGGCTGCTCTGATCGATGCCATCCTGGCTCTGTTCTGGAAGCAACTGTCTCTGGAAAGCATCCTGGGTGTGATCATGTTCCCATTTGCTTGGCTGCTGGGTCTGCCTGTTCACCAAGCATGGATGCTGTCACAAGACATGGGTATGAAGCTGGTTACGAACGAATTCGTTGTTATGGGTGAAGTTACGGGCAAGATTGCTTCTTACCCACACCACCTGCAAGCCGTTCTGACCACGTTCGTTACTTCCTTTGCCAACTTCGGTACGCTTGGTATGATCATTGGTTGTTTCAAGGGTATCGCCGACAAGGAAACCAACGACTACATTGCTCAAAACATTGGCTACCTGTTGCTGTCTGGTATCTTGGTATCACTGCTGTCTGCAGCCTTTGTTGGTCTGTTCGTTTGGTAAGATCTACGACTGCATGCGCTTAACGTGTTTTGCCAGTCAAAAGAGGGCTGGCCGTCCATTCCGGTTGGCCCTTTTGTTTCCCAGAAAAGTAAAAGCGCTTACTAACGCTTAATTGTAATTTTAAGGAGGAATTCATGATGACGACTAAGATTATTATGGACACTGATCCTGGTGTTGATGACGCAGCTGCTTTGACGATGGCAATCAACAACCCTGAAATCGACTTGAAGCTGATCACGGCGGTTGCTGGTAACGTTTCGGTTGACAAGACGACGGCCAACGCACTGAAGATCGTTAACTTCTTTGGCAAGCGTGACGAGATTCCGGTTGCAGAAGGCGCCAAGGAACCTTTGATCAAGCCATTTGAAGACGCAGCTCGGATCCACGGTGCTTCTGGGATGGAAGGCTACGACTTTGGCAATGACTACGGTACGCCAATTGAAAAGAGTGCCGTTCAAGCTCTGCGCGATGCCATCATGGCTGAAGACGAAATCACGCTGGTACCAACTGGCTCCTACACCAACATTGCCCTGCTGTTCAAGGAATTCCCAGAAGTTAAGAGCCACATCAAGCAAATCGTTGCCATGGGTGGTTCCCTGACTGGCGGTAACATGACCAGTGTTGCTGAATTCAACGTCTTCACTGATCCTCACGCGGCTGAAATCATGTACAAGTCTGGTGTGCCAATCGTAACGGTTGGTCTGGACGTTACGCTGAAGGCCTTGCTGACGCAGGACAGCCTGAACGCCATCAAGGACATGAATGAGACTGGTAAGATGCTTTATGGTCTGATCAGCCACTACAACGACGTCAGTGCTGAAACTGGCGGTCACCCAATGCACGACGTCAACACGATCTTCTACCTGCTGCACCCTGAAGCATTTACGACCAAGGATGTCTGGATCGACATTCAAACTGATGGTCCAGCAATTGGTGCCATGGTCGGCGACATTCGCGGTGCCTACCACGATGGCAAGACCAACGCCAAGGTATGTGTTGATATCGACGCGGCTGCCTTTAACAAGTGGTTTGTTGAAGAAGTCAGCAAGATGCGCTAAAACCAAATAATCATCTGGAAACTGGCCGCCCAGTTTTCAGATAAAAAGCCGATTGATTCGCCAAGTGCGTTTCAACCGGCTTTTTGCGTAGCTTGAAATGATTCGATAGCGTTGTTGGACACGGGCTGCCAGCGGGTTTATCGAGCTGGCGCGACGGCATCTAAAAATCCGCTGTAAATCGTTGGATCGCTTGAAACAACGGCCTTTTTGGGGTAAAGTAATGGAGTATGTGAAACATCTTCCTGTTTCACAAAGGAGGATTTATGACACCGGAAGAATTTCGACGGGCACTGCAGGATCACGGCATTGAACTGACTGATTCTCAGATGACCCAATTTGCGATTTATTATGAGGATCTGGTGGCCACCAACGAACACGTTAATCTGACGGCCATTACGGATCAAAAAGAAGTTTATCTCAAGCATTTTTATGACTCGTTGACGGGAGCGCTGGCCGAACCTCGTCTGCAGACTGAAGCCTTGACGCTTTGCGATATTGGCGCGGGTGCTGGGTTCCCTTCGCTGCCGCTGAAGATTGCCTTTCCACAACTCAAGATTACGATCGTGGATTCACTGAACAAGCGAATCAAGTTTTTGGCCGATCTGGTTGCCAAGCTGGGCCTAACCGATGTCAATCTGATTCATGATCGCGCTGAGACCTTCAGTGCCAAAAAGAGTCCCTACCGCGAAAGTTTTGACGTGGTGACGGCACGGGCCGTAGCCAGACTGGCGGTTTTAAGCGAGCTTTGTCTGCCAGCAGCGAAGGTCGGCGGCGAATTCATCGCTTATAAGGCCAGTGCCGCTAAAGACGAGCTGCAAAAAGGCGGTAAGGCGGTCAAGGTACTGGGCGGCCAGGTTGAGCACACCACCAAGCTGACCTTACCTGGTACGGATGAGGAGCGTAATCTGATCGTAATTGAAAAAGTTGCCGCGACGCCGAAAAAATACCCCCGGCGGCCAGGATTGCCCAACAAGCAGCCAATTGAGTAGAAAAGAGGATTGAGACATGGCATTTTCACTGTTTGGCCTTGGCAAGCACCAGGGAACCGCCAGCGAAACCAAAAATCAAGTCGTTGAGATTCCGGTTGCCGCCATCGTGCCCAACCAATACCAGCCCCGGAAGGTTTTTGACCAAACCGAGATTCAAGAGCTGGCCCAGACGATCAGCGAGCATGGTCTGCTGCAGCCAATCGTCGTGCGGGAATTTCGACCAGGCGAATACGAGATCATTGCTGGTGAGCGACGGTTTAGAGCCGTTAAGCTGCTGCAATGGGAAAAGATTCCGGCAATCGTTGAAAAGATGACTGACGCGGAATCAGCTTCATTAGCGCTGATCGAAAATCTGCAGCGCGCCCAGCTGAGTCCGGTTGAAGAAGCGCAGGCCTACAAGCAATTGATGGAGTTCAACCATCTGACCCAGGCAACGCTGGCTAAGGGAATGGGCAAGAGCCAGTCGTTCGTTGCCAATAAGCTGCGGCTCTTGAAACTGATCAAGCCCGTTCAAAACGCGATTTTGGATGGCCGGATTACCGAGCGTCACGGCCGGGCCCTGCTGAGTCTAGATGAGGATCAGCAGCGCACGCTTTTAATGGAGATCGTCAACCAGCATTGGAACGTTCGCCAGACTGAAGATGCCGTGGCACAGATGCTGGGCAAGCCAACCAGTGCGGAAAAGGCCGCGCAACAAGCTGTCCAGGAAAAAGCCAGTCAAAGCGATGCGGCGGCTCCGTCAAATTCGGCAACCGAAAATGATGCCGTTGCTGAACCAGCTGCCAAAAAAACTGCTAAGCAGAAGCAGGCTAAGAAAAAGCAGCCCAAATCAATCAAGGTCAGTGACCCACGGATTGCCGTCAACACGATCAAGCACTCCATTAAGATGGTCAAGGACAGCGGCGTGGCAGCCAAGGTCAGTGAAAAAGACACGGCCGATTCATATGAGATTACCATTCGCATTCCGAAGCACTAAAGGAAGGACTGGCGAAACATGGCAAAAAAACGTGGCTTTAGTCTCGCGGCGCTGTTTGGCGATAATGATGCCAAACAAGACCACGAGCAAAGCGTAGAAGAAATTGAACTAACGGCGATCCGGCCCAATCCATACCAGCCGCGGCGTACTTTTGACGAAGCGGCCCTGCAGGAATTAGCAGCTTCGATCAAAGAATCAGGCGTCTTTCAGCCGATCATTCTGCGGCAGCCGGATCCAGATCTGAATCGTTATGAGATCATTGCTGGCGAACGACGCTTCCGGGCTTCCAAGCTGGCTGGTAAAACAACGATTCCCGCGATCGTGCGGACGATGAGCGACTCGCAGATGATGGAGGTTGCCGTCTTAGAAAACCTGCAGCGCGAGGATCTGACACCGCTGGAAGAAGCACAGGCCTATCAATCACTGATGGACCGCCTGCAGCTGACTCAGGCCCAGGTCGCTGAAAAATTGGGCAAAAGTCGGCCTTACATTGCCAACTATCTGCGGCTGCTGGGACTGCCACAGCCGGTCAAGGACATGCTGGAGGATAACCGCTTGTCAATGGGACAGGCTCGCACGCTGTTGGGGCTAAAGGATGAACGAGCGCTTGTTAAGCTGGCTCAGCGCGCGGTTAAGGAAAATCTGACCGTGCGGCAGCTTGAACAGCTGGTGGCTGAACAAAATCAAGCCGTCAAGTCCGCCAAGCCCGCGAAGAAAAAGGCGACTGCCAAAAAGCCAGCCTACGTTCGTGAAGCCGAAGAACAGCTGCAGAGCCGGTTTGGCACCAAGGTCGTGATGACGGCAGGCAAACGGGGTGGCAAAGTCGAAATCCCGTATACCTCGGATGACGACCTGACGCGGATTTTGGATCTTTTAGGAGTCAAGTTCGATTAGAGAGGAGCGTTTGCGATGAAAACCTATGAACTAAACGACATTGTGCAGATGAAAAAGCAGCACCCATGCGGCACGAATCGCTGGCAGATCATCCGAACGGGGATCGACGTCAAGCTGCAGTGCACGGGCTGCGGTCATATCGTGATGATGTCGCGGCAAAACTTTGAAAAGCATCTCAAAAAGGTGCTGGAACATGCCGAAAACGAAGCAGACTAATTAAAAAGGAGCAATTATTTCATGTCTTTAACTGCAGGTATCGTGGGACTGCCAAACGTCGGCAAGTCCACGCTGTTTAACGCTATTACCAAGGCGGGTGCCGAAATGGCCAACTACCCATTTGCCACGATTGAACCCAACGTGGGGATGGTGGAAGTGCCAGACAAGCGCCTGGAACGGATTCAAGAACTGATTCCCGCCAAAAAGATCGTACCAACCACGTTTGAGTTCACCGACATTGCCGGGATCGTCAAGGGGGCCTCAAAAGGTGAAGGTCTGGGAAACCAATTCTTGGAAAACATTCGGCAGACTGACGCCATCGTGCATGTCGTACGGGCATTTGACGACACGGACATCACCAGTGTTTCCGGCAAGGTTGACCCCATCGAAGACATCGACACGATCAACCTGGAACTGGTAATGGCCGATCTGGATGCCGTCAATAAGCGGCTGGCTAAGGTTCAACGGGCAGCTAAGGGTCGCGACAAGGAAGCCCTGGCTGAACTGGAAGTCTTAAACAAGATCAAGCCGGTTTTGGAAAATGGTCAAAGCGTGCGTTCCATCGAATTCAACGACCAAGAGCAAAAAATCGTCAAGGGTCTATTCCTGCTGACGAGCAAGCCGGTCCTGTACGTTGCCAACATCGCTGAAGAAGACATGGCCGATCCAGATGCCAACAAGTACATGGATGCCATCAAAGAACACGTTAAGGGCGATGGCGAGGTCATTGGCGTAGCGGCAGCGGCTGAAGAACAGATTGCCGAAATGGATGAAGAAGAAAAGGCCGACTTCTTGGAAATGGAAGGCGTTGAAGAACCCGGCCTGAACCGGCTGATTCGGGCAGCCTACAAACTGCTGGGACTGGAAACCTTCTTCACGGCGGGCGGTCCAGAAACGCGGGCCTGGACCTTTAAGAAAGGCACGAAGGCACCACAGGCAGCCGGCATCATCCACTCTGACTTTGAACGCGGCTTTATTCGAGCTGAGGTCATGAGCTTCGCGGATCTTGACGAATTGGGCAGTGCCCAGGCAGTCAAGGAAGCCGGTAAGCTGCGGCTGGAAGGTAAGGAATACGTAATGCAGGACGGCGACATCGTTGAGTTCCGCTTCAACGTCTAATCATTAAATCAATTAAATAGAGAGGAAGAACATCTTGGCTGAATCAAAAGAACAACAACCACGCAATGCCGCTGCCGGCCAGCGACAAAAAGAATACGCCAAAGACCAGCATCAAGAAACGGCGCGGGCTTTTGGCAAGCAGGGACTGACGCGTAAAAACGAAGAATTTATGTTCCAATTAAACAAGCAGCTGGACGCACAGGGCGCTGACCCAGCCAAAAAGCCAGCCATGCTTGAAGAAACGCTCAAAGCGCTGCAGGAAGGCCAAAAGACTGGTCAAACGGCGCGCGGCCTGTTTGGTACGCCAACGCAGCGGGCCCACGCCCTGCTGCACCCTGAGCCAACTGAACAATCCCAGACGCAGAGCTCATTAAAGCTGATGGCACTGGATAACGGGATCATGTTCTTTGCCATCTTTACCTTTATGTTTGGGTTGATGGACTGGATCTCCCCACAATCAATGAAGGTTGCGCACAATGGTAATATGGGGATCACCTCAATCATCATCGTAGCTATTACTGGTGGGATTCTGTTTGGCTGGATCGCCAAGTACATGCTGCCAGTTAAAAACGAAGAAACCGGCAAATACGTCAAACGACCATTATGGGCCCGCATCGTTACGGTGGTCAGTGGTCTGGTAATGTGGATTTTGATCTACATTCTGACGGCCATGATGCCAAACAGCGTCAACCCACGTCTGAATCAATGGTTCTACCTGATTTTAGGGGTGGCAGCTTTTGCGCTCGACATCTGGCTGCGGGGACGCTACCACATTACCAGCGCCTTTTCGCCACGCCGTCAACAGCGGCAATAAAAATCAGCATCGCGGTTCCACGTGAAACGCGGTGCTTTTTTACAAATTGTCAGAATCTATCGCCGACAGATTTGGTATTTGGTCCTAAAATGGTGGTTAAAAGGAGTTAAAACCGAACAATCCGAGAAATATTATTAGAATTATGTTAGAATCACGATTATTCGTTGACCAATCGCCAAAAACCTAGTAAGGTAGTAGCTAATATTTAAAGAAGGAAGTGCAGATTGATGTCGAATTGGGATACTAAGTTTGCCAAGAAAGGCTTAACGTTTGATGATGTGCTGCTGATTCCAGCGGAAAGTCATGTCTTGCCAAATGAAGTCGATTTGAGTACGCAGCTGGCAAAGAATATTAAACTGAACGTGCCATTTATCAGTGCCGGGATGGATACCGTTACTGAAAGCTCAATGGCAATTGCGATGGCCTTGCAAGGCGGGATGGGGGTCGTTCACAAGAACATGTCCATCGATGCTCAAGCCGGCGAAGTAGCCACGGTTAAAGGCGTTGAACTGCCTGCCAACTCAAACTTCAACCGCGCTGCCGTTGACGAAAACGGTCATCTGCTGGTTGCGGCTGCCGTTGGGGTTACGTCCGACACGTTCCAACGCGCTGAGGCTCTGCTGAAGGCTGGTGTTGACGCGATCGTAATCGACACGGCTCACGGTCACTCGGCTGGGGTGCTGCGCAAGATTGCCGAAATTCGCGAACATTTCCCAGAAGTTACGCTGATTGCTGGTAACGTAGCCACTGGTGAAGGTACCAAGGCGCTGTTTGACGCTGGCGTTGACGTGGTTAAAGTCGGCATCGGTCCTGGCTCGATTTGTACGACGCGGGTGGTTGCCGGTGTTGGTGTCCCACAGATTACGGCAATTTACGATGCTGCTTCCGTGGCTCACGAATACGGCAAGGCCATCATTGCCGATGGTGGGATCAAGTACTCTGGCGACATCGTTAAGGCCCTGGCTGCTGGTGGGAACGCCGTAATGCTGGGCAGCATGTTTGCCGGCACGACGGAAGCTCCTGGCGAAGTCTTTGAAGAAAACGGCAAGAAGTACAAAGGCTACCGTGGGATGGGTTCCGTGGCAGCCATGGCTCAATCGCATGGTTCTTCTGACCGTTACTTCCAAGGCGGGGTTAACGAAGCCAACAAGCTGGTTCCAGAAGGTATCGAAGCTCGGGTTGAATACAAGGGCGACGTTGCTGACGTGATCTTCCAAATGGTCGGCGGTCTGCGCTCCGGGATGGGCTACGTTGGCGCCAAGGACATTCCAACCTTGATTGACAACGCGCAATTCGTTCAGATCACGAACGCTGGTCTGCGTGAATCACACCCCCACGACGTTCAAATTACTAAGGCTGCTCCTAACTACAAATAATGGCTAAGCCTTAATTCAAAAGCGCTGCTCGATTTTAAGCAGCGCTTTTTTGTGTTCTAAAACGTCATTTGATGATTGTTTGATTGGCTGGTTGGCTAAATGTGTTAAGATAACAGTTAGCCAAACTTCGAAAAAGGATGAGTATTATAATGAAGAAACTGTTCATTTTGTTGATGATTTTAGCAGCCGTTTGTTTTGTCGGCGTCTGGATCTATCAGACACAGCGGCTCAAAAAGAATGCCCAGGTAAAAATCGGCAAAGGACAGGTAGTCATGAACTGGGGCTTGATCATTTTATTTGTGATCGGTCTGGTGGGAACATTTACCGCGCCAAGCACTAAAACCAGTGCGCCGGCTGAACATCATCCTGCCAATGAACATGCCACTAAGGTCAGCAAGGCCCAGTCAAGCTCAGAGTCAGCCGCGGCCGCTTCTTCCAGCAGCTCGCAGTCAGCCAGCTCATCATCAGCGACTTCTTCATCTGCAAGTTCTTCATCCAACAGTCAGCTGCAGGTCGATTTTCCGACTGACGTTTCCTTAAACAAGACCGGGGATGCGACCGTCAGCTTTAAGGCACCAGCCAACACGCAGTTTGAGATCAAAGACAGCAATAACAACGTCGTGACGACTTTGAACGGCAACGCGCAGGGGGCTGATCAAACCTATAACTTTAAAAAGCCGGGCAAATACCACGTTACCGCTCATAATGGCGACCAGACCATTGATAAAGATTTGATCGTGCGCGGTATCGGGCAATAAATAATAAAAAAATTTATTAACAAATTTTGTTTCATTAAATTATTTATAAAATATAAATATACAGCGTTAACAAACGTAACATTGCGTAACTGTGTATATAAATCAATAAATTAATCTTTTAACAATCGAGGCGTTAAACCCTAGTGCGACAAGACGTGCGGGGCTTGACGCCTTGATTTTTTTGGCGTATGCATAGATAATTTTAAGGTATGTAGATGTAAAAATTTTTTAAAAAATGGGACTATGTAAATATGAATGAAGAATCGAAGCAAAATCAACCGGTGCACCATTCGCACCATCATCACCACCACCATCACCATCGTCGGAAACGACTAGGTTTGAAGATTTTGTGGTCATTTATTGGATTTTTGGTAATTCTCGCCTTGATTTTCGCGGGGGTTGCCTGGCGAAACGTCCATGTTGCTACCAATAATATGTACAGCGAATCGGGCGCCAAGACATATCGGAATGCTGACAAGGTCCTCAAGCAGGGCAAACCGATCAATATCCTGCTTTTGGGGACTGATACGGGGGCGCTGGGCCGTGATTACAAAGGGCGGACGGATACGATCATGATGATGACGCTCAATCCGCAAAAAAAGACGACCACGATTGTCAGCCTGCCGCGGGACATGAAAGTTAATCTGCCAGGATATGCCGAATATTCACCGGCTAAGATCAACGCGGCCTATACATATGGTGGGGTTAAAGAAACCATCAATACTATTCAAAAATACTTTAACGTGCCAATTGACTACTATGTAATGGTCAACATGGGCGGGTTGGAAAAAGCCATTAATCAAGTGGGCGGCGTCAGTGTGACTTCGCCATTGACGTTTGATTATGAAGGCTACAGCTTTAAAAAGGGTAAGACGTATCACATGGATGGTGCCCAAGCCCTGGCCTTCAGTCGAATGCGCTACGATGACCCACAGGGCGACTATGGCCGACAAGAACGGCAACGCCTGGTCATTACCGCTTTAATGAAGGAAGTTGCTTCATACAAGTCAGTGCTCAACCAAAAATTCTTGAATTCGATTGCTGATCAGTCTAAGACCAATCTGACGTTCAGCGACATGACGACTTTAGCCATGAAGTATCGCAAGGCTAATGGCAAAGTGATTTCTGATCACGCACAGGGCCATGGCGACAATGAAGGCGGTGAGTCGTTTGAAGTCGTGCCAACCAGCGAAATGCAGCGCGTATCCGATGAGATTCGTGATGCTCTGCAGCTTAAACACGTCAGCGTGACTGATTAAAGGAGGAAAACATTGGAAAACAGCAGTAACAACACGATCGATTTGCGTCGCCTGTTTAATCTGTGCCGTAAACATCTGAAGTTTTTGATTACTTGTACGATTGCTCTGGCATTGGCGGGCTTCATCGTTTCTAAATTCATTATGACGCCGAAATACACGGCAACCACGCAATTATTGGTTAACCAAAAAAATGAAAACAATGCTAATGGTCAGGCCTACAACAACCAGCAGGCCGATATTCAGGTCATCAATACCTACAAGGACATCATTACCAGTCCAGTAATTCTAAAAGAAACCAAAAAAGAACTGGCCAACCCAGTCAAGGTCATTCGCAAGGCCCAGCCAGCCAAGTACAAGACGCTGGCTGATGGGACCAAGCGGCTGGTCAGCGCGGCTAAGCCAGCTAAGGTTGAACACACTGGTCAAGGCTACAGCATGACGACTAGCCAACTGTCAGACGCGATCACGATCAAGACGCAGACCAACTCGCAAGTCTTCTCGGTCAGCGTGGAAACCGATAATCCAAAGAAATCCGCGGCAGCCGCCAACACGATTGCCAGCGTCTTTAAAAAGCGAATCAAAAAGATCATGAATGTTAACAACGTGACGGTCGTGGCCCGCGCGACAACGCCAAGCAAGCCATCATCGCCTAACGTTAAGCTGTTTACGCTGGCGGGGGCCGTCTTAGGGCTTTTGATCAGCTTTATGATCGTACTGATGCGCGATCTGATGGATACCAGTGTGCGGGACAACGACTTCATGGTTGATGAACTGGGCTTGACGAATCTTGGTCAGATTACCCACATCAACTTGGATGACGGTTTCTCAATCAAGCGGCGTTCGCAAAACACGCAGACGCGCCGGGTCTAAAGGAGGGTTATGATGGGAATCTTCAAACGCAAGTCACGAATTGACAACAATACGATGAAAAACGGCGCCAAGCTGATTACGGTGGCTAAACCAAAGAGCGTCGCCGCGGAACAGTTTCGGACCGTGCGTACCAACATTCACTTCATGGCCGTGGACCGACGCTTAAAGACGATTGCCTTTACCTCTGCCAACATCAGTGAAGGGAAAAGTACCGTCGCGGCCAACTTAGCCATCGTCTGGGCGCAAGAAGGCAAGAGCGTGCTGATGATTGACGCCGACATGCGCCGCCCAACGCTTAATTCAACTTTTGATTTGACCGGACAGTCAGGCTTGTCAACGGTTTTGAGCAGTGATCAATCAGAAGTCAACTTAAACGATGTGATTCAAGAAAGCGGCATTGAAGGATTAGACCTGCTGCCAAGCGGGGCGGTACCGCCTAACCCAGCCGAGCTGCTGAGCTCACAGCGAATGAAGGTGCTTTTGGAAGCCGTGCAGGCCCAATACGATCTGGTCGTATTAGATGTGCCGCCAATGCTGGAAGTTACTGATACGCAAACGATTGCGGGCAGCGTGGATGGCGTAGTGCTGGTCGTACGGCAAGGCGTGACGCAAAAAGCTGGCGTTCGGCGGGCCGTTGAACTGCTGAAGATGAGTCACGCGCATCTGTTAGGCTATGTCATGAATGACGTTGTACCAGAAGACGACGCGGGCTACGGTTATGGCTACGGCTATGGATATGGCTACGGCTACGAAAAAGAATCGGAAAACTAGGCTCGTCGCATACATCAGGAAGGGTGAATCAACATGGTTTTGATCGATCTGCATTGTCACTTGTTGCCAGGCGTGGATGATGGTTCACCTGACCTCGCGACTTCTTTAAAACTGGCCCAAGACGCGGTTAATGATGGCGTAACGCACGCTTTATTGACGCCGCATCATATGAATGGGCACTATGTCAATCATAAAGCCGATGTATTGCAGCTGACGGCGGACTTTCAACAAGCGCTGAATGAAAACGAGATTCCATTAACGGTTTTTCCAGGTCAGGAAGTTCGGATCAATGGCGAGCTGTTGGAAGCCTTGCAAAAAGATGATATTTTGTTCGCGGATGAGGGTGGTCGCTACATGCTGCTGGAGTTTCCCAGCCAGGAAGTGCCGCAGTACGCTAAGGAAATGGTCTTTAAGCTACGGCAGCAAGGCATCGTGCCGATTATCGTCCATCCAGAACGAAACGCCGAGCTTTTGGAACATCCAGAAAGACTGCAGCCGTTTTTAGAGCAGGGATGTCTGACTCAATTAACGTCTAGTAGCTATCTGGGCCGGTTCGGCAAAAAGATTGAAAAGGTTACGACTAGCATGATAAAGGCCGGGCAGGGAGCAATCTTTGCCTCTGACGCGCATGCCTTGAGTCATCGCGAATACGAGCTCAGCGAGGCGCTGCAGAAACTGCGCAGTGAATTTGGCGCTGAGCTGGCTGATACATATGAACAAAACGCGCGTGACATAATTAATGGGGATCAGGTTAATTTAGATTGGCAGCCATTGCCTAAAAAGAAGCATTTTTGGTTTTTTTAGTTAAGAAAATTAGGCGGGGGGGGGGCAACCTCGCCCCTCTTTTCGACTAAAGAGGATGATTAAGGGAGGAGAAATCGTGTGATGATGGCAACAAAAACTAAAGCATACGTCAATCAGCAGCGCGTAAAAAAGCGGCTGTTTTATCCAGTCTGCAAGCGCGGCTTTGATATGATTGCCAGCTTGCTTGCCTTACTGTTGCTTTCGCCATTATTTTTGGTGATTGCAGTACGGATCAAGCTTGAAGATGGTGGTCCAGTAATTTATTCACAGACGCGGCTCGGGAAAAACGAAAAGCCGTTTAAAATGTACAAGTTTCGTTCAATGGTGCAGAATGCCGATCAGATTAAACAGCAGCTGCTTGACCAAAATGAGGTTGAAGGCGCGATGTTTAAGATGAAGGAAGATCCACGAGTTACCAAGACTGGTAAGTGGATCCGCAAATACAGCTTGGACGAACTGCCACAACTGGTAAACGTCCTCTTGGGGGATATGAGTCTGGTTGGACCGTGGCCGCCACTGCCAAGCGAGGTCGCTGAATATACTGACTATGATAAGCAGCGACTGTTGGTTACGCCTGGCTGTACGGGACTTTGGCAAGCGACGGTTCGCAATAAGGCCAGTTTTGATGAAATGGTCAGTTTAGATATTGAATACATAAATAAAGCCAGTTTTTGGTATGACTGCCGGATTATCTTTATGACGGTCAAGATTATGATCTGTCCGAATAGTGCATATTAATTTTAAGTGAGATAAAAATGGAACATATTTTAATTGAGCAAGAAAAGACTCTTAGTAAAAAAACTCGAATTTCAATTGGAGGAATATTAATAGATCCGTTGACTATGCAAGAGACTATTAATCTGGTTGAAGAGTATATAGAACAGAAGATACCACTTCACTTAATGGGAGTAAACGCCGATAAGATTAATTCTGCTCAAAAAAATGATTATTTAAAAGAGATTATTAATAAATGCGGAATAATTAACGCTGATGGTGCCTCAGCTGTTATGGCAAGTAATTTCTTAAAAAAACCACTTCCTGAAAGAGTTGCAGGAATTGATTTAATGCAAGAATTAGTAAAGAAAAGTGAAGAAAAAGGATATAAAATATTTCTTTTAGGTGCTAAGCAAGAAATTGTTGAGAAAACAGCAGGTGTTTTAACAAAACAGTACCCTAATTTAGAAATAGCAGGATTCCGTAATGGATATTTTGATGAAACTGAATGGGATAAAGTAGCCAAGAATATTAAAAATGTATCTCCTGACATAGTTTTTGTTGGTATCACTTCTCCTTTAAAAGAATATTTAATTGAATACTTGCAGGATAAGGGAATTAATTCTGTTCTTATGGGAGTTGGGGGATCATTTGATGTAATTTCAGGAAAAATTCCTAGAGCTCCTCAATGGGTTCAAAATCTAAATTTAGAATGGTTATTTAGAGTAGCTCATGAGCCAAGAAGGTTATTTAAGCGGTACTTTGTAGGAAATTCACAATTCTTAAAATTAGTATTGAAAGAAAAAAATGAAAGAAAATAAACCTAAAAAAATTCTGCACTTATCTAGGTCAATGGGACAAGGTGGAGCAGAAAAGGTAGTTTTACAATTATGTCAAGATAAGAAATATAAATATTATGTAGCATCAAAAGGTGGGATTTTTGAAAAGAGTCTAAAACAGCAAGGTATTAAGCATATTTTAATACCCGATATGGATAAGAAGAATCCCTTTGAAATGCTAAAAACATTAGTTATATTAGCTAACGTAATAAAAAAAGAACATATAGATATTATTCATACTCATCATAGAATGGCAGCTTTTTATGCAAGGATTTTAAAATTTAGATTTAAAAATTTAAAGTATATATATACTGCTCATAACGTTTTCTATAATAAGAAAAGAATGTTGAAGTTTGCATTAAAAAATGCATTTGTAGTTGCTTGCGGTCAAACAGTCAAAGAGAATTTAACAAATTACTTTCGTATTCCAAATAAGCAGATAAAAATTATCTATAATTCGATAGAAAAACCAGAAATTTTTGAAAATAATAAGTACCTAGAAAATAAAACGAATGAAGGATCTTATTTAATTGGATGTATAGGTAGATTAGCTAAACAAAAAGGAATAGATATATTCATTCAAGCAATTGCAATTGTTATTAAGCAAAATCCTAATGTTATTGGTATTATCGTTGGTGATGGCCCTGACAGAGAAAAACTTGAAAATGAAGTTTCTAATTTAGGAATTAAAAATAATATAGTTTTTTTAGGATTTCAAAAAGATGTTTTTTCTATAATGAAACAGTTAAAGTTTGTAGTGTTGCCGTCTCGGTGGGAAGGGTTTCCGCTTACTCCCATAGAAACATTTTCAGTTGGAAAAACTATAATTATTTCAGATATTCCAAATAATTTAGAAATTGTCCAGGATGGAATTAATGGATTAAAATTCGAAGTTAATAATAGTGATGACTTAGCTAATAAAATTCAACAATTAATCCTTAATGACGCACTTAGATTTAAATTACAAAACCAAGCGAAGAAAACCTACATAGAAAGATTTTCTTATAAAGAATTTATAAGAAAATATATTGCAGTCTACGATGAACTAGAGAATCAATCACAAGATTAGATATTGCAGATATGGAGTAGAATTCAAAATGAAAAAAGTTATGTTGGTTTTTGGTACTAGACCAGAAGCTATAAAAATGTGTCCTCTTGTAATTGAATTAAAAAAGCATCAAGATATTGAAACAAAGGTATGTGTTACAGGGCAACATCGAGAAATGTTACAGCAGGTTTTAGATATTTTTCATGTGAAGCCTGATTACGATTTAGATATTATGAAGAAAAATCAAACGTTATTTGATGTAACCACCGAAATCTTGAATAAGTTAAAACCTGTATTAGAAGCAGAACATCCAGATATCGTTTTAGTCCATGGAGATACTACTACAACATTTGCTGCTGCTCTAACGTGCTTCTATTTGCAAATTCCAGTTGGTCATGTCGAAGCAGGTTTAAGAACGCATAATTTATATAATCCATTTCCGGAAGAGTTTAATCGGACCGCCGTTGGAATTATAAGTAAATTTAATTTTGCACCTACTGAACAAGCTAAACAAAACCTGCTAATTGAAGGAAAAGACAAGGAATCTGTTTATGTAACAGGAAATACTGCAATCGATGCTTTAAAGATGACTGTTAGTCAAGATTATAGCAGTAAAGAGTTGGATTGGGCTCAAGGAAGTCGCTTAATTTTAATAACAGCACATCGGCGTGAAAATTTGGGAGAACCAATGAAACATATGTTTAAGGCAATACGTCGAGTAATGGATGAGCATCCCGATGTTAAGGCTATCTATCCTATACATATGAACCCCAAAATACATAAAATTGCAGATAAATACTTAGGAAATGATGATCGAATTCATATTATAGACCCACTAGATGTATATGATTTTCACAATTATATGGAAAAAAGTTATTTGATTTTAACGGATTCCGGTGGAATTCAGGAAGAAGCTCCATCTCTTGGAAAGCCCGTTTTAGTAATGCGCGAGACGACAGAACGTCCTGAAGGAGTAAAAGCTGGAACATTAAGACTAGTTGGGACTAGCGAAGATTCTATTTATGAAAGTTTCTCAAAACTATTGAATGACCCTGATGAGTATAAAGCTATGTCTCATGCTTCAAATCCATACGGTGATGGCCATGCTTGTGAACGGATTACTAAAATTTTAGAAGAAAGATTATAAATATAAAAACTTAATTATTTAGAAGATTTAAGAAATAAAACTATAACTTATAAAGATTTGTTTTTATAAGTTATAGTTTTGTAATATTTGCGTTGAATATATGAAGTAACTTATCAAATGTTTTTCTATGGAAAAACATTTAAGCAAAAAAGTAGGAGACTAAATAGTATTGATTCCCAAAGTTATTAATTATTGTTGGTTTGGCGGTAATGAATTACCTAAAGAAACTAAAAAATGCATAGAGAGTTGGAAAAAATATTGTCCAGGTTACCAGATAGTTGAATGGAATGAATCCAATTTCGATATTCATTGTCATCCATTTGTGGAAAGTGCATATAATTCAAAGGCTTGGGCGTTTGTATCTGACTATGCTAGATTGAAAGTTATTTACGATAATGGAGGGATTTATCTTGATACTGATGTGAAGGTTCTAAAAAATCTTGATTTTTTGTTGCAAAATGAAATGTATGTTGGCATTCAGCAGCAGGGAGAGTATTGCAACACAGGTTTAGGTTTTGGAGCGTATAAACAACATCCTATTGTAAAACAAATGATGGAAAAATATGATGGACTTAAGTATTCGGACGATGTTAAAGAAAAAATCGCATGTCCTTATTTAAATGACTCAGTCATCAAAGAGAACGGGTATATATTTTCTAATGACATTAAGAGATTAAAAAATATGACGGTTTATCCTCCTAAATATATTGATCCAATAGCACCAGGTGATACTTGTAATTTACTATGTAACGATTCTTTTTCTGTCTCACTTTACTCGGCATCTTGGACCTCCAAAAGTAATCGGATCAAAAGGAAAATTTTTAATTTGATCGGTCAGGATAGAATAAACGCCATAAAAAAAATTATAAAAAGGCAATGAATCTTTTTAAATACAGAAGTTCCTAATGTAACATTATCTGGAGAAAGTAATTGAAAAAAAGTTAGAAGTTTTCTTTTAAAATATAACAAAATGTCAGTTCCTCTTAAGGCATCACTTTGGTATACAATATCTAACATTCTGGTTAAGGGAATATCATTATTATCCACCCCTATTTTTACTAGGGTAATGTCACAGGATCAGTATGGTACATTCACTTTATTCCAATCATGGTTCAATATTATTTTGATATTTACATCAATAAATATCTTCTTAGGTGGATATACCAAGGGAATGTTGATTTATAAAGATGATATTGTTGAGTACACTGCTTCATCTTTATTTCAGACAACAATATTAACTTGTTTTTTTGGATAATTTATTTGTTAAAAGTAAATTTCTGGACTAACTTTTTTGGATTGTCGCCTTTTTTAATGTTAATGATGTTCATAGAGCTACTAACTTCACTAGCTTATGAATTTTGGGCGTCTCAAGCTAGGTTTGAGTAAAGTCGTAGCTATATCATTTATATCTAGTGTAATGAGCATAGTGTTGGGAGTTATTGCTGTTGTTTATACAACTAAAAAGGTTGAGGCTAGGGTTATTTCTGATGTTTTTGCAAAAGCTCTTGTGGCCTTGCCATTATTACTTTTAATTTTGTGGAAAGGTAAGAAGTTCTTTGTTAAGGAATACTGGAAATTTAATTTCAATTTCAACATCCCTTTGATTCCACACTATCTTTCCAATTATGCTCTTAATCAGTCTGATAGGGTTATGATTGGAAAAATCGTTGGAAACGCCCAGGCTGCACAATATAGTGTAGCTTATACAATTTCAATGATGATGACATTGGTAACTACAGCTCTTAATAATGCACTGACCCCTTATATTTACCAGTCTATTGATGGTGGACATGAAGATGATATAAAAGAAACTTTAACCCCCATATTCTTCTTAGTAGCTGTGTTATGTATTATAACAATGGCTTTCGCTCCGGAAATCGTGTTGATATTTGCTGGGAAAAATTATATGCCAGCAGTATACATGGCTATAATCCCCTTAAGGGTGACACTTGAAATAACAAAAGTGTTATTTCCTTAA